>Ga0308171_1000181_pt1 | contig 182595 bp, 151 predicted proteins | sample PhyGR1_FD_202135 | JGI IMG/M metagenome (GOLD analysis project Ga0308171, IMG submission 202135) | Phyllosphere microbial communities from UC Gill Tract Community Farm, Albany, California, United States - DLSLSG.R1 | ecosystem: Host-associated > Plants > Phyllosphere > Unclassified | place...
AGGAATACGCCCGCCTGGCCAGCCAGGCCCAGCAGGCGGCCGACCGCCTGGGGTTCGACCCGGCCGGCTGGGCGCAGCGCCGCATCAACCGCAACGCCACACCCGTCTCCCGCACCGAGGCCGCCGAGCTGCTGCGCCAGATGGGCGCGGGCGGCGGCGAGCGGTTCTTCTCGGCCGAGAGTTTCGAGCTGGCCGTGCTGTCGCGCGAAGCCGGCCTGTTCACGCCGCCTGCCGCCGACGACAAGGGCTTGCTGCTCGCCGTCAACGGCACGCTGTACTTCCCCCTGGCACGCAAGCCATGAGCACCGACAACCTCCTACTGGTCACCCGCGACGGGTGGCGGCACCTGAGCGGCGGCAGCTGGGCCGACGTGGCGCCCTGGCCCACGCTGAGCGAATCCACCCTCGTGGTCACCGACTTCGAAGACGCGGCCCTGGGCAGTTATCGCTTCGACGGCGGCCGGCGCGCCTATGCGGCGGCCCTCGTCGAGAAGCGCGCCCGCACCGAAGGCCTGACCGACGGCGCGGCCCACGTCATCCTGCACCGGGTGCAGGCGCAAAGCGGCGGGCTGCAGACCTTCCATACCGTCGTGCCGCTGGAGCTCTGGCAGCGCACGCAGCAGTGGGCCGCCCAGCAGCGCGACCATTGCATCGTGCTGCCGCTCGGCGGCCTGCTCGCCGCGGGCGTGGGCGTGGGCGATGCGCGCGTGCTGCGCGCCGGCCGCGCGCTGCACTGCTTCGGCCAGACCAAGGCGGGGCTGCACTACCACAGCGTCAACGCCATGAGCCGCACGGGCGACGACCTGCTGAGCGCCGTGCGCGCGCTGGCGGGCCTGGCGCGTGCCGACATCGCCAAGGGCATCGTCCATCCGGTCGAGTTCGGCAGCCTCTGGGCGGTCGATCCGGCGTTGGAAACCGAGCTGGTGAACCATTGGTCGGCCCAGACCGGCAGCGGCGCGGCCGCCTTGCCGGTGGAAACGGCGGGCACCGCCGTGACGGCGCTGCCGGGCCTGGTCGAGCGCGCGGGCGTGAGCGCGGCCGTGAACCCGCCGCTGGCCCGCATGGCGTGGTGGAGCGAGCGCCTGGTGCCCGGCGTGGCGACGGCCGTGGGGGTACTGGCGCTGGCGCTCGGGGGCTTCGGCCTCTACGTGAAGGGCCAGGCCCGCGCCGAGCATGACAGCGCGGCCGACGGCCGCCGCGAAGCCACGGCGCTGGAAGCGCGCATCGCGGCGACCAACGTGGCGGAGATTCCGCAGACCTTCGCCCCCGTCGCCCAGCTGGCGCGCACGCTGGGCGACGGCGCGCGCTACGACCCGGTCGCCATGCTGGGCCTGCTGCGCGACATCGCCGGCCCGGGCGTGCGCATCCAGCGCCTGCGCCTGGACCCGCCCGCCGTGGGCGCCTCGGGCCTGGGTGAGCGCAGCTTCCAGGTGGACGGCGTGGCCGAGGCCGGCAGCGTCGGCGCCATCAGCCGGCTGCTGGCCGCGCTGCGCGACGCCGGCTGGACGGCTCAGCCGGTCAACGCGGCCGATGCGGCGGCGGGCGCCTTCTCGTATCGCCTGACGGCGACCCCCGGCCCGCGCGGCTGAACCAGAAGAAACGAACGGCAGACCCATGAAGTACGCAGCAATCGTGCTGAACGCCCTGGCGGCGCTGCTCCTCGGCTGGGGCGCGGCCGGCATCTACGCGCTGCTGGCCCAGCGCCCGGCGCAGGTGCGCCCCGCGGTGGTGGAGCTCAAGCCCCTGCCCCCCACGGCCGTCACCGACCGCCAGCAGGTGGAAGGCACGCTGGCCGCCATCGGCCGCATCAACGCGGCCCTGCAAACCATGGGCACGGCGGGCAGCCGGGCCCTCGTCGCCGAGCCCGCGCCCGGCACGCCGGGAGCGGTCGGCCCGGTCATGCCCCAGCGCACCGTCACGCTGCTGATGCAGCAGGGCGATGGCTACGTGGCGATGATCGACGACCAGCTGGTGCGCCAGGGTGCGCTCCTGCGGGGCGGCGGCCGGGTGATCCAGATCGGCCCCGACAAGGTGGTGGTGCGTGAAACCACCGGCCGCCAGACGCTGTCGGTGCCCGTGGGCCAGCTGCGCGTGGGCACGCTGCGCTCGGCCGAGGCGCCCAGCGCCACCGGCACCCGCCAGCAGTTCAACGCCACGCCTCCCAGCCTGGTGGGCGCGCCATGATCGGCCGCGGAGTCGTCATCGGCCTGGTGGTGGCGCTGGCGCTGGTCGCCGGTGGCGCGGCGCTGCGGCTGCGCAGCGAGGCCCCGGCCGTGCCTGCGGCACCCGCCGACACGCCCGCGCCGGCAGGCAGCCCGGCCGCAGGTTCCACGGCCGCCGTCCCAGGCGGCGTGCCGGGTGGTTCCGTGGCCACGGCCCCGGCGGCCAGCCCCTCCGCGGGCGGGCGCCTGCCCGGCGACGCGGCGGCCGTTCCCTGGCTCGGGCCGCAGGGCGGCACGTCATCCGGTGCCGTTGCGCCGCCGGCCGTGACCGTGGGCCGCGCGGGCGCGCCCAGGCTGGAAGACATCGAAAAGCGCCTGCAGGGGCTGCTGGCCTCCGGCCAGCCGGACATCCGCCAGCTCGATGCCGTGCTCGCCGACCTGCAGAAGAACCAGGGCAGCGCCGTGGTGTCCGGCGTGGACCTGCAGGCGATGCGCGACAACCTCGTGCGCGCCGACCGCATCCGCGAGCTGGCGCAGGAAATGCAGGCCCTGGCGGCCAAGCCGGGGCCGGAAGCCTCGGTGCAACTGCAGGCGCGCATGGCGGAGATCCAGCGCCTGCAGGCCGGCATGGCCGGCGTGGCCGCGCCTGCCGGGAGCGCGCGATGAGCTGCCGCCCGCAGCGCCGCCGGGCGGGCCGCGCCGCGTGTCAGCGCGGCTTCTCGCTGGTGGAGCTGGGCGTGGTGCTGCTGGCCATGGGGCTGCTGGGCTGGGCCGTCGCGGGCACCTATGGCAACGCCGCCACCCTGCGCGACCGTGACCGCGCCGTGCAGACGGCCGAGAGCCTGCGCGATGCGTTGCGCGCCTTCGCGTTGCGCAATGGCCGCCTGCCGTGCCCCGACGCCACCGGCGCAGGCTGGGAGGGCGATGCCGCCGGCGCCTGTGCCGACGGCGTCGAGGCCGGCTGGCTGCCGTACCGCGCGCTGGGCCTGGACGTACCCGTGGACGCCCTGCACGCGGCCTACGGCGTCTATCGCAACAAGGCCGCCACGGGGGGCGACGCCGACCTGGCGGTGGCCACCGAACGCACGGGCGATGCGCCCGGCACGCCGGGCTACCGCAATGCGCGCGACCTGATGGCGGGGCTGGCCATCGCCGGCAACCAGGCGGTGTCCACGGCCCATGCCCGGCTGACCGGCAACGACGGCACGGAGGGCGCCGTCGATTGCGCGGCCAACGTGCGCTCGAACCCCGCCTTCTTCATCGTGCTGCCGCTGGACGACCGCGACGGCAACGGCAGCCGCTTCGAGCCGCCCCATGCCGCCGGCACCCCCTGTGCCCACGCGCCCGGCACCGCGCTGCGGCTGGACCGCGACGACGTGGTCGCCGCCGAATCGCTGGCCGCCCTGACCGGCTGGCTCGGGGCCCATGCCCCTTAAGAACACGCCACGAGACACCACAGATATGGAAACCGTTATGCCCATCCTCCGTGCCATGGCGCAGCTGCGCCTCAGCCCCCGGCGCGCCCTGCCAGCCCTGGCCGCCGCGGCCTTGCTGGCCGGCTGCAGCAGCGGCCCCGCGCCCCGCAGCCTGCAGAGCCTGCGCCCCGCCGACCTGGAAACGCCGGACCGGCTGCGCGAGCAGATGGTGGCCGAGTCGCAGAAGCTGCTGGCGCACCAGATGGCCTTGAACCAGCAGCTGCGCCAGACCGCGCCCGCGCCCGAGATCGTGCCCGTGGCTCCGAAGTTCGACCCGCTCGAGGGCCGCATGATCACCGTCGCCATGTCGCGCGCCAGCATCAGCCAGGTGCTGGCGGCGTTCGCCGACAGCGCGCAGATCAACCTGATCGTCGATCCGGCAGTGGTCAAGGTGGGGCAGCTCTCCGACATGTACCTGCGCAACGTGTCGCTGCGCGATGCCTTCGCCGAGGTGCTGCGCGCCTACAACGTCTCGGGCGAGATCCAGGGCAACACGCTGCGCGTGGCGCTGAACGAGGAGAAGTTCTTCAACCTCGACTTCCTCAACAGCAACACCTCGCTCGATCTTTCCTCGGGCGGCAACGTGTTCGGCAATTCGACGGGCGGGGGTGCGGGCGGCGGCAGCTCCAACGCGCTGCGCGGCAACCTGGCCATCAGCGGCAGCGGGGGCACCAAGTCCGACCCGTACCAGGAGATCGAGAACAACCTGCGCGTCATCCTCGGCGACGACATGCGCCGCACCGCGGCCCAGCCGGCGGCCCCGGCGCCGGTGCGCGTGTCCGCGACCGGCGCGGTGCTGCCCGAGGCCGCCTCCGCTGCCGCCTTCGGCGCCGACCTGGCCGAGACGCAGGGCCTGGACTCGGGCTTCAGCGTCAACCGCATGACCGGCACCCTCTACGTGAAGGCCCGCCCCGCCAAGATGCGGGCGGTCGAGAAGATGCTGGCCAAGGTGCAGGGCATGCTGCGCCAGCAGGTCTACATCGAGGCCCAGCTGATCGACGTGCAGCTGTCCGACAGCTTCGAGTTCGGCGTGGACTGGAGCATCCTGCGCGGCCGCCTGGCCAGCGGCTTCGGCACCTCGCCGATCACGCTGTCCGAAGTCGGCGGCGTACTGCCCAACACCGGTCCGGCGCTCGCGCGCAGCGTCACGCTGCCGGCCACGCTGATCGGCAGCCTGGCCGGCCCGGCCCTGGGCGTGGGCTACCAGGGCAGCACCTCGAGCGTGGTGCTGAACGCGCTGCGCTCCTTCGGCAACCTCAAGGTGCTGTCCAACCCCAACGTGCAGGTGCGCAACGGCACGCCGGCCCTGCTGTCGGTGGGCAGCAGCATCCGCTACGTCTCGCGCGCTTCATCGACCCAGATCGCGCCCGGCGGCGGCGCCAGCACCACCACGTCGGACGTGCAGACCGACTCGGTCTTCTCCGGCGTGATGGTCGGCGTGCTGCCCTACATGCGCGACGACGGCCGCATCGAGCTGATGATCAACCCGATGCAGAGCGAGGTCGACCCCGCCAGCCTGGCGCTGGTGCAGGTCAATTCCACCAACCGCGTGACGCTGCCGGTCGTGAACTACAAGGGCCTGACCACCACGCTCAACGTGGGCGATGGCGATGTGGTGGTGGTCGGCGGCCTGATCGACCAGCGCACCACCGACCGCGACCGGGGCGCGCCCGGCGTGTCCGACGTGCCCGTGCTGGGCAAGCTGGTCGGCAACCAGTCCGATACCCATGCCAGCCGCGAGCTGGTGATCGTCATGCGGGTGCGCAAGCTATGAGCCTCATCCACCAAGCCCTGCGCGAGATCGACGCGCCTTCCACCACCGGCGCGGCCGCCGTCATGCCGCGTCCTCCACGCCGCGCCCAGCGCCGCAACACCGTGGCCTGGAGCGTGGGCCTCGTGCTCGCCGCCGCGGGCGCGGGCCTGGCGGGCTGGCATGCCGGCCCCCGGCTGAAAGCCGCGCTCTCGCCCTCGGCCGCATCGCCCTCGCTGATGGCGCAGGCCGTGGCCGCGCCGGTGCCTGCGGCCCCCGCGCCGGCCATCGTCGCCGCGCCGGCCATCGTCGCCGCGCCCGCCGCCGTACCCGCACCCGTGACGGCCGTACCCGTGGCGCCCGCGCCGGCCATGGTCGCAGTGCCGGAGGTGCCGGCCCGCTCGGCCGCGCCCGCCGCCGTGGCCGCCCCGACCCCGGTGCGCCGCGCGGCGCCGCAGCCCGCCCCCGTGGCGGTGAGCGCACCCGCCCCCGCGGCCGCCGACGTGCTGGTGGCCGATGCCGCCGTGGACGTGCCGCCCCGCGCCGCGCCACGGGCCTCGGCCCGCCAGGCCGCCGCCCCGGCGCAGCCGGTGGTGCGCGCCGCACCGCCGGTCGCGGCCATGCCGGTCGAGCAGCGCTTCAACCTCTTCCTGCAGGGCATGCGCGCCAATGACCTGGCGGCGGCCGAACAGCACCTGGCCGCCCTGCGGCGCGAGCTGCCCGCCGGCAGCCTGTCGCTGCTGCGCGCCGAAGGCTGGTTCGCGCTGGCCCGGGGTGACGCCGACGCGGCGGCCGCCACCTACCAGAACATCCTCAACCGCCTGCCGGGCGACGAGGAAGCCAGCATCAACCTGGCCAGCATCGAGGCGCGCCGCCAGCGCACCGAGGCCGCCCGCCAGGTGCTGGCCGAGGCCGTGCGCCTGCATCCCGAGTCGGAAAGCCTGAAGGCCGCGCTCGCGCGCTTCCGGAGCGCGCCCTGATGTCGCTCGCCCCGCTCCACGCCCGGCTGGGCCTGGCCCGCAGCCCGTTCCCGCCCACGCCGGACGCCAGTGCGTACTTCTTCACCCCGGCGCTGCAGGAGCAGTTCGCCGAGGTGGTGCACTGCATCCAGGCGCGCAAGGGCTTCGTGCTGCTGACCGGTGAAGTGGGGCTGGGCAAGAGCACGTTCGTGCGGCGGCTGCTCGATACGCTGCCCGAAGACGCCGTGCGCTCGGCGCTGGTGTTCAACACCTTCCTGCAGCGCGAGGCCCTGCTGTCGGCCGTGTTGCGCGACTTCGGCCTGGAGCCCTCCAGCGACATCGACGAGGCGCTCACCCGCCTCAACGGCTTCCTGCTGGACGAGCACCGCGCCGGCCGCACCTGCCTCCTGGTCATCGACGACGCGCAGAACCTGCAGCCCGCCTCGCTCGAGCTGATCCGCCTGCTGTGCAACCTGGAGACCGGGCAGGAAAAGCTCCTGCAGATCGTGCTGGCGGGCCAGCCCGAGCTGGAGTCCCTGCTGGGCGCGCAGGACCTGCGTCAGCTCCAGAGCCGCATCGTCAAACACGTGCGCCTCGCCGGCCTGCAGGCCGATCAGGTGCTGCGCTATTTCGAGATGCGCGTGTCGGCCGCCGGCGCCAGCGGCCGCATCGCGCTGCAGCCCCGGGCCGCCCGGGCGCTGCACCGCGCGACGGGCGGCAACCTGCGGCGCATCCACCTGGTGCTCGACCGCTGCATGTACGGCCTCGCCGCCCAGGGCGGCGGCACCATCGACACGCAGCTGCTGCGCTCGGCGCTCGATGACCTGGAGACCGGCCCGCCCGCACGCCGTTCGCGCACCGGCTGGTACGCGATGCTCGCCGCCGGGGGGCTGGGCATGGCGGCACTGGGCGTGGGCGCGGCCTATGTCTGGCCCGCGGACTCCCCGGCCCCGGTGGCGCAACCGGCCGGCCAGGCGGCGCCTGCCGCCACCCCGAAAGCCGGGGAGGCGCCCGGTCCGTCGGCCGAGGCCGCCGCACCGGCCCCCCGCACGGAGCCGGCCGCGCCGCAGGCTGCGCCGGCCCCCGGCGCCACCGCCAGCGCGCCTGCCGCCAAGGCGGTGGCCGGGCCGGACGAGCCCGCCTGCCTCGCGCGCGTCGCGGCCGAGGCGCAGGGCCGGCCACTGGTCAGCCGGGCCTTGCCCGCGCAGGCCGCCGGCCTGCTGCAGCCCTCGGCCGCGCTGTGCCTTTTCGATCGTGGAGGCGAGCGCTGGGCCTTCTGGCGGGACACGCTCGACAAGTCCGCCTATGCCGTCACGCCGCGTGCCACGCCGGCCAGCACGGCGCTGCAGCGGCTGCTGGTGCGCCAGGGCGCGCTGGACTCGGCGCAGGTGGACGGCTTCTACGGCCCGCAGACCGTGGCCGCGCTGGCCACCTTCCAAGACCGGCTCGGCCTGCCGGCCACGCCGGTGCCCGACGAATTGACCTACATGCTTCTGGAGAACATGAATGCAGCCCCCGCTTCCGCCGCACGCAGTGAATGACGGCCTGCTCGCCCCGGCCGGCGGGGCGGCCGCGCAGCTGATCGGCGAACAGCTGATCGCCGACGGCGTGGTGACGCCCGTGGTGATCGAGTACGCGCTGCGCAAGCAGAAGATCGAGAACGTGCCGCTGGGCCGGCTGCTGATGGAGCTGGGCTTCGCCAGCGGCAAGGACGTGGCGCGCTATCTGTCGGTGCAGCGCGGCATTCCGTTCGTGAACGTCTCCGACCTGCCGCCGCCCGACCCGGACGTGGCGGCCGCCTTCAACCGCAACGTCTGCCTGAACCACGCCTTCCTGCCGCTGCGCCGTGACGGCGACGTGGTGGAGGTGGTGCTGGGCGATGCCGTTCCGGCCAGCGTGTCCGAACTGGTGGAGCGCCGCATCGGCATGCGCGCGCGCTTCGTGCAGGGCGAATTCGACAAGGTGGCCCGTGCCACCCAGCAGCACTACTACTTCGCCGAGAACCCGGCCGACAAGCTGATCGCCAGCGAGGTGCGGCGCCTGGAAGCCGACGTGGACCGGGCCTACAGCCCGGCCCGGTTGCTCGACTACGTGCTGCACCTGGGCGTGCGCGAGCGCGCCACCGACATCCACATCGCGCCCACCGCCCGCAGCAGCGCCGTGCTGATGCGCATCGACGGCGTGATGCGCCCGATGTTCGCGCTCTCGCGCGCGCTCGACCGGCTGGTGAGCTTCGTCAAGCTGCAGGCGCAGATGGACGCGAGCGAGCAGCGCCTGCCGCAGGACGGCAGCTTCACCGCCACGGTGCTCGAGTCGGCCTACACGGTGCGCGTCTCCACGCTGATCTCCGAGCAGGGCGAGCGCATGGTCATGCGCCTGCTGCCCGAGCGCGGCGAGCTCGACAAGCTCGAGGACCTGGGCTTCCTGCCCGAAGACGTGCAGCGCATGACGCGGGTCTTCGCCCGGCCGCACGGCCTGATCCTGATCACCGGCCCCACCGGCTCGGGCAAGAGCACCACGCTGCATGCCGCGCTGCGCATGCAGCCGGTGGTGGAGCGCAACGTGGTCACCGTGGAAGACCCGGTGGAGTACCGGGTGCCCGTGGCCTGCCAGACCGAGGTGAACCGGCGCGCCGGCTACGACTTCGCCACGGCCATGCGGCACTTCCTGCGGCACGACCCGGACATCATCCTGGTGGGTGAAATCCGCGACGGCGAAACCGCGCGCGCCGCGCTGGATGCGTCCTCCACCGGCCACCTGGTGCTCTCCACCCTGCACGTGGGCGGCATCTTCGGCGTGGTGCCCCGGCTCAAGCTGCTGGGCGTGGACGCCGACAGCATCGCCGAGAACCTGGTCGCCGTCATCAATCAGCGCCTGGTGCGCCGCATCTGCCCCGACTGCCGCGCCGAGCGCGACGCCACCGAGGCCGAGCAGCACTGGCTGGGCCAGCCCGTCGCGCGGGTTTTCCACGGCGCGGGGTGCAAGCATTGCCGCAACACCAGGCTTCCTGGGCCGGCTGCCGGTCTATGAAATGCTGATCGTGCAGCGCGAGCTGGCCGACGCCATCGCCGCCGACGCGCCGCGCGGCGTGCTGCGCGAGATCGCCGAGCGCGGCGGCCTGCGCCCGATCATCGATCTGGCGCGCCACCGCGTGCTGGCGGGCGAGACCACGGTCGAAGAGATCGAGCGCGCCGTGGGCGGGTACTGAAGCGGGGCCGCCACACCATGAGCCAGATGCGCCTCTACTACTACCGCGTGCTGCTGCCGCACGGCGCCCTCAAGCAGGGGCTGCTGCAGCTCATGGTGGAGCGCGACCATTCCGCGCGCCTGCGCATCGAGCAGGAAACGGAAGGCACCGTGCTCACGCTGCGGCGCCTGCCGGGCTGGATGCTCGATGCCGGCACCGCCCTGCGCCGCCTGGGCGGGCGCGGCGTGCGGCTGGAGGACCTGGCCGGCCTGCTGCGTGACCTGAGCCTGATGCTGGGCGCGGGCGTGCCCGCCGTCGAGGCGCTGCGCACGCTGGTGGAAGAGGGTGACCAGACCGGCAACCCTGCGGCCGGTCGCGTCGCGCGCCGCCTGGCGGACGACCTGTCCAAGGGCATTCCCATGGCGGCGGCTTTCGCGCGCCAGCCCGACGTATTCCCCGAGACCGTGCGCAACCTGGTGGACATCGGCGACCAGACCGGCACGCTCGACCGCATGCTGGCCGAAAGCGCGGCCCACGTGGAGCGGGTGGTGTCGATCCGCCGTGACATCCGCACCGCGATGATCTACCCGCTGTTCGTCTTCGGCACCATCTTCGCCGTGGCGGGCTTCTGGATCTACTACGTCGTGCCCAACATGTCACGGCTCTTTCGCCAGCTCAACGTCAAGCAGCCGCCGCTGACCGAGGCGCTGGTGCGCTTTTCCAACGCGGTGGTGGACCATGCCCTGGTCACCTTCCTGCTGGTGGCGGCGCTGGCGGCGCTCATCGCCTACCTGTTCCTGCGGGTGCCGAAGGTGCGGGTGGCCTGGCACGAGCTGCTGCACCGCCTGCCCATCGCGCGGGTGCTGATGACGGCCTCCGGCATGGCGCACCTCACCGAGCACCTGGCCATCCTGGTGCGCGCGGGGCTGGACTTCGTCTCCAGCCTCGACATCCTGGAGCGCTCCACCCGCGACCGCTACTACCGCCGCCGGCTGCGCCGCGTGCGCGAAGCGGTGGCGCGCGGCGAGCGCATCTCGCAGGCCATGCGGCGCGTGGGCGGCTTTCCGCCCATGGCGGTGCGCATGATCGCCGTGGGCGAGGAATCGGGCAGCCTGGACGACCAGCTCGAACACCTGGCGGTGGAATACCGCAAGCGGCTGGACACGCTGGTCAAGTCGCTCTCGGAGATCATCAAGCCGGCCGTGATCCTGCTGGCCGGCGCGCTGTTCCTCTTCCTCATCGTCGCGCTGCTGCTGCCGGTCTACGACCTGGTGCAGCAGTCGGTGCAGCAGTCGCTGGGAGGCCGTTGATGCCTCGCCCGGCGCGCCTTGCCCCTGCCCGCCAGCGCCGTCGCCAGCGCGGCCTGGGCCTGCTCGAGACCATGCTGCTGCTGATCGTCGTGGCCGGCGCCCTGGTCGCGGGCTTCGTCGCGATCCGGGCCCACCAGGCCTCGGCCGCCGCCGAGGACGAGATGGCGGCGCTCGCTCAGGCGGACCGCTTCATCGCCAGCTTCGTGGCCGCGTACAACCGCCTGCCTTGTCCGGCCTCGGGCGATGAAGGCCTGGAGGACTGCAGCGCCGGCGCGCAGAAGGGCAAGCTGCCCTACCGCACGCTGGGGCTGGAGGGCTCGATGGCCGCTGCCGGCGTGGGCCAGCTCGGCTACGAGGTGCAGCGCAGCGCGGTCGATCTGGCCCAGGCCGCGGCCAGCAACAATGCCTTCGAGCCCATCGCCTTCGGCGGCGAGACCTACAACGACCGCCGCGTGCTGAACAATTCCGGCACCACCGCCGACTTCTGCCAGAGCCTCATCACCGGCGCCGCTGCCGCCGTGCAGCCCGCCCATGCACGCGTGGGCTCGGCGGCCGATGGCTACCCGGTGGCCTACGCGCTCGCCCACCCGGGCCGCAGGGACGCGGACGGCGACGGCCAGGGCTTCGACGGCCTCAATGCGTCCGGCAGCGCGGCGGCCATGGAGCTGCCGAGCGCCGGATCGCTGCTCGGCCGCTACGACGACCGCGTGGTCGCCCGCACCTACACGGGCCTCGCGCGCATGCTCGACTGCGACCGCCTGATCGCCTCGCTCAACGTGATGTCCCTGGCCACCGAGGTCACGGAAGAGGTCGATTCCCAGCGCGAGTGGGCCGTGGTCACCGCGGGCATCGTCACCACCGTCAACGGCGTGAAGGCCATCGTGAGCGGCGTGAAGATCGCCGTCGCCGCTGGCAACATGGGCACGGCCTCGGGCTACATGGCCACCGCCAGCGGGCTGCTGGCCACCGCCATCGCGACCTGCGTCGTGCTGGTGGGTTGCGCAGAGATCCCGCACGCGGCGGCCTCGGTCGCGGCGGCCGCCGTCGCCATCGCCGCGTCGGCGGTCGCGATCGGGCTCAACGCCGCCGCGCTCGCCTCCTCGGTGGTGGCCTTCGGCATCGGCGTGGCCGCGTCGGTCGAGGCGGGCCAGGCGGCGGAACCGGTGACGATGGACATCTCCGCCTCGGTCACCTCGGCGAAGACGGCCTGGGACGACGCCACGGCCCGCAAGGCGAAGGCGCTGGCGGACCTGGGACAGGCGCAGACCCGCCTTTCCACCGCCGCCAGCGAGCGGGACGCGGCCATCACGGCGATGTACGACGAAGCCCACAACGTCATCACGGAAGCCAACAACAAAGGCTCGCCGAACAAGGGCACGACCAGCACCACGGCCTACGACGGCGACCTCGCCGCCATCAAGGACAAGGCGGATACGTGGATCCTCGCCGTGCAGAACTACAACAACGCGGTGGATGCGCTCAAGCAGGCGACGGAGACCGCGGCCGGCGCCAACACCGACACCAGCCAGAACGATGCGGCCATCGCTGCGCTGCAGGCGCGCATCGACGCGGAAACCGACCCCGCCAAGAAGGCCGAGCTGCAGCGCGCGCTCGAGCAGCTGCGGGCCCAGGGCAACACCGGCAACAATGCCGCGCAGATCCAGCGCCTGCAGCAGCAGGTGGATGCGCTGACCACCCAGATCGCCGAGCTGGACCAGCAGATCGCCGCGGCGACCGACGACACCACCCGGGCGTCGCTGCAGGACCGCCGCAGTACGCTGCAGTCGCAAAAGGACGCCCTGGGCGCGCAGCTGGCGAGCCTGTCGCTGTCGGTCGCCTCGGCCCAGGCCAACAAGGACGCGGCGCTGAACGCGATGAACGCCGCCCGGACCGCCCTCGACTCGGCGCGCGACAGTGCCGCCGACAAGTTCAAGGCGCTGCCCTACGTGGTGCGCGAATGCACCAAGGAGATCGTGGACAAGAAGGAGGTCGAGACCTGCCGGAACGTGTCCTATACCTTCAACGGCCGCCAGCGCGTGCTCGACAAGATCAACGCCCTCTACAGCACCACCGACGGCAAGTACTTCGTCTGGTGGTCGCGCAACGAAAGCGTGAACTCCGGGCAGCGCGCCTACGACCAGAGCGTGACGCAGGAATCGAGCGCCCAGTCCCGCTACGAGCAACTGCGCGATCTGTCCACCGGCAGCCCGGGCGGCGCGGCCCAGCTCAACCAGGTCTGGACCGGCGCCGCGGACATCCTGAAGCAGGTCGACCTGCGCGGAGGCATCCGATGACACACCATCCGAGGCGCCGAAGCGCCGGTTTCTCCGTGCTGGAGCTGGCCGTCGCCCTGGCGGTGGTCGGCGTGGCGGGCCTGGCGGCCTGGCAACTGCTGCCCGCCAGCCGTGGCGTGGCGGAGGGCGACCCGGCGCAGCTGCGGCTTCGCCAGGCGCAGGACGCGGTCGAGGGCTTCGCCCTGCGCAGTGCCCGGCTGCCGTGCCCGGCACTGGCAGGCGGCAACGGCACGGAGACCTGCGGCGCGAACGCGCTGGGCGAGCTGCCGTGGCGCACCCTGGGCCTGCAGCGTGCCGAGGTGCCGCTGCGCTACGGTGTCTACCGCACGGCCACGGCCGACCTCGCCACCGCCGTGGCGAAATTCAGCCCCCACCTGCCTCCCGCCCCCGTGGTGGCCGGCTACAGCGCGTCCCAGATCAACGGCCTGGACTTCTGCCAGGCCCTGCGCGTGGCCACAGCCGCGCCCGCCGGGCTCACGGCTGGCGGCGCGCCGGTGGCCTATGCCGTCGCCGACGCCGGGGCCGACCGGGTCTTCAACCTGCCCTACACCGGCGGCTTTCCCCTGCCGGGCGCGCCCACCACCCCGGAGTTCGACGACCGCATCGCCGCCACGGGACTGGGCGAGCTGTCGGCGCGGCTGTCGTGCGTGACCCGGATGGGCGAGGCCCAGGCCGCCGCGCGCTCGGCCTATGCGGCGTTCGACATCTACCGCGATGCCGACATGTTCGACCGCTTCCGCGGCTTCGCTTACCAGGTGCGCATCTCGAACACGAAGATGGCGACGGCCACCGTCTCCCTGGCGACGCTCGACATGCTGAATGCCGTCGCGACGACGGCCAGCGCGGTGTCGCTTGCGGCCAACAGCGTGGGCGTTGGTGCCGGCGTCATCGCGGGCGGCGTGCTCGCCATCGGCGCCGCGGCCGCCGCGCTGACGGCCGCCAGCGTCCAGCTGGGCCTGGCCGTCACGGCCGAGGCCAAGGCCGGCAAGCAGGCCGCGGATGCGACCGTGGTCAAGGCGCGCCTGCTCACCGCGCGCGATGCCGCCGCCGCCGCAGCGGCGCAGCAGGACACCAAGGGGTTGCTGCCATGAGCGCGGGCCCCCGTTCGAGCGGGCGGGCGCGCCAGTCCGGCTTCACCCTGGTGGAGCTGGGCGTATCGCTGGCGCTGCTGGGCCTGCTGGCGCTGGCCTTCGTCGCCTACTGGCGCGTCTCGGCGCAGCAAAAGACCGCCGTGGCGGACCGCGACCTGCTGGCGGTGACCGAGCGGGCCGTGGTCGGCTTCGCGCATGCCCGCTTCCGCCTGCCGTGCCCGGCGAGCGACTCCGCGGGCGACGAGGACTGCAGCGGCGGGCGTCAGGTCGGCTTCCTTCCGTGGCGCACGCTGGGCGTGGCCGATGCCCGGGCGGGCCGGCTGCTCTACGGCGCCTACCGCGCGGCCAACGCCACGCAGCCCTGGCTCGACATGGACCTGGCGCAGGCCCTGGACCGTCTGCGCCCCTCGTTCACGGTCGGCCCGCCGCCCACGCTGCCGGCCACGCCGCTGGCGCTCAATCCCGCCAACGCGAACCTGCTGGACCTGTGCTATGCCATGACCCTGGCGTCCAACGCCGCGGCGAACGCTTCGGCGCTCGGCGTGGTGGACGCCCATGCCGCCGCCACGCGCCGCGCCGTCGCCTTCACCGTGGCCACGCCCGGGCTGCTCGACGCCGACGACGACGGCAGCCCCTTCGACGGGCGGCAGGCCAGCGCATCCAGCACGTCGCCCACCTTTGACGCCGCCAACCGCCCGGTGGCGGACGGCTATGACGACCGGGTGCTGGCCGTCCCCTTCAACACGCTGTTCGCCCAACTGCAGTGCGGCCAGGCGCTGTCGGCGGTCAGCCATTCGCACGTCAATGCGGCCACGGCCGCCGCCTCGCTGCAGCAGGCGCTCATCCACTACAAGCGCCAGCTGGAGATCGCCGCGCTGCTGGCGGGCGCGGGCGTGGCATCGGGCACGGCCGGCGTGCTCAGCGCCTCGGCCGGGCTGTCCTCCGCCGTGGCGGGGTCGGCCAACGCCGTGGCCTTCACCATCCTCACCTATGGCTCGGCCTCCGCCGTGATGGCACCGGCCGTCGCCGCCATCGTTTCCAACACCGCCGCGGTGGCGGCTTCTGCCGGCACCCTGGCCCTCGCCATCGTGGCCCAGGTGGAGGCCCAAGACCGCGTCACCCGGGTGCAGCCGCTGGTGGACGACAGCGCCGCGCAGGCCACCGCGATCGACGCCAACGCCCGCACCGCCGACAACCTGGGTCTCTGACTATGCGCCTTCCCTTCCACCTTCTCCCCGCCACCGCCTGCCGCCGGTCAGCCTCCCGCCGCGCCCGGGGCTTCACCCTGGTCGAGATGTCCGTCGTGCTGGTCGTCATCGGCCTCATCATCGGCGCGGTGGCCGTGGGGCGCGACCTGCAGCGCAACGCGAGCTACCAGCGCATTTCCTCCAACTTCGTGCAGGGCTGGCTGATGGCGTACGACGCCTACGCCACGGGTACCGGCATCGTGCCGGGCGACTCCGCCACGGCGCCCACGGGCCGTGTCAACGGCAACACGACGGCGCTCTGCGGCGCCAACTTGCTCAACACCTTCCTGGCCGCCGGCATTCGCCTGCCCGAGGGCCGCACCGAGGGCCAGGCCGACCGCTACGCCTACCTCGACTCCAACGGCAACCCGCAGGAAGTGCAGGTGTGCTTCCAGAACGTGACCTGGGCCGAGCCCGGCGCTGCGGTGGGCACCTACGTGGCGCGCCAGCGCAACGTGATGGTGCTGCGCCAGCTCACCCCCGCGCTGGCCACGCTGGTCGACTCCCAGGTCGACGGCAGCGCGGATGCCCGCTTCGGCCGCATGCGCGAAGACAGCCAGGCCGGCCTCACGGCCGTGGTCGCCAGCGTGCCCTGGAGCGTGGACGAGCGCATGGCCATGGGCAGCAACACCCCCACGGCGCTGGACGAGAGCCAGGTGGCCGTGGTCAACGGCTGGGTGCTGATGAGCCGCTGAATGACCGCAGTTCTGGTCGAAACGGCCGCTGGCGCTTGATTAGACTGGGCCTGATGCTATCAAATTGATAGCTTCGGCCCGGCCTGCGCCCCGGCATCAGCCGCCGTGCCGCGGGGCGGACGATGCCGCCTCCACCTGCACCACGCAGTCGTAGAACGTGGGCGCCGCGCCCAGGTCGGTCAGCGCCTGGCCGGTCAGCTCGTTCACGTTGGTGCCGTTCACGCCGAACTTGCGCCACCAGATGCCCAGGCCGTTGACCACGCCCGGCCGCGCGCGCTGGCTGACGGCGGCGTGGCATTCGTAGCTGCCCCGGTCGTTGAACACGCGCACCAGGCCGCCGTCGGCGATGCCGCGCGGGGCGGCGTCCTCGGGGTGGATCTCCAGCACCGGCTGGGTCTCGATATGGCGCAGGCTCTTCACGTTAACGAAGGTGGAATTGAGAAAGTTGCGTGCCGGCGGCGAGATCATCGCCAGCGGGTAGGCGGCCGACATGCCGGGCCGCTCGCGGTTGGGCAGATGGTCGGGCAGCGGGTCCAGGCCCTGCGCCGACAGGCGTTCGCTGTGGAATTCGCACCGGCCCGAGGGCGTGGGAAAACCGCCCTCGGCATACGGCGCATCGGGCACGGGCAGGTGGGCGAAACCGTGGTCCAGCAGCTGCTGGAAGTCCACGTGGCTGCCGTACGCCTGGCGGCACAGGTCTTCGTCGCTGTCGGCGAAGCAAGCGTCTCCCAGGCCCATTCGAGCGGCCAGGTCGCGGAAGACCTGCGTGTTGGGCCGGGCCTGGCCCACGGGCGCGATGGCCGGGCGGTTGAGCAGCACGTCGGTGTGGCCGTAGGAGACGTGCACGTCCCAGTGTTCCAGCTGCGTGGTGGCGGGCAGCACGTAGTCGGCGTAGTCGGCGGTGTCGGTCTGGAAGTGCTCCAGCACCACGGTGAAGAGGTCTTCGCGCCCGAAGCCGGCCACCACCTTGGCCGATTCGGGCGCCACCGCCACGGGGTTGCTGTTGTAGACCACCACGGCCTCGATGCGCGGGCCGAAGTCGGCCGACGCGGGCCGCAGCAGGTCGTCGCCGATGGTGGACATGTTCACGGTGCGCGGCGTGATGCCGCCCGGCACCAGGTCGGGCCGCTGCAGCGCGGCGCGCTGGATGGGGAACATGCCGGAGCTGGACATCAGCAGCCCGCCGGCGCGGTGCCGCCAGGCGCCCACCAGCGCGGGCAGGCAGGCGACCGCGCGGGTGGCGTTGCCGCCGCCACGCACCCGCTGCATGCCGTAGTTGAGCCGAATGGCGGCCGGGCCGATGGTGCCGTAGTCGCGAGCCAGGCGGCGGATCTGCTCCACCGGCAGACCGCAGACCTCGGCGGCGCGCTCGGGCGGCCATTCCAGGGCGCGGGCGCGCAGGCCCTCCCAGCCCAGGGTGTGGCGGGCGATGTAGTCGTGGTCCAGCCAGTCGTTGGCGATGAGCTCGTGCATCAGCGCCAGGGCCAGTGCGCCGTCGGTGCCGGGCAGCAGCTGCAGGTGCTCGTGGCACTTGTCGGCCGTCTCGCTCTTGCGCGGGTCGATGCACACCAGCCGTGCGCCGTCGCGCTTGGCCTGCTGGGCGTAACGCCAGAAGTGCAGGTTGCTGCCGATGGAGTTGCTGCCCCAGATGAGGATCAGCTTCGATTCCGCGAACCATTCCACCTTCATGCCCACCTTGCCGCCCAGCGTCTGCGTCAGGCCCTCGCCGCCCGCCGACGCGCAGATGGTGCGTCCCAGCAGCGAAGCGCCCAGGCGGTGGAAGAAGCGCCGGTCCATGCTCTCGCCCTGCACCAAACCCATGGTGCCGGCGTAGCTGTAGGGCAGGATGGCCTGCGGGTCGCGGGCGGCGATCGCACCCAGCCGCTGCGCGATGTCGTCCAGGGCCTCGTCCCAGCCGACGGGCGTGAACTGCCCGCTGCCCTTGGGGCCGCTGCGCTTCAGGGGCGTGAGCAGCCGTTCCGGATGGTGGGTGCGCTCGGCGTATCTGGACACCTTGGCGCAGAGCACGCCGTCGGTATGGCCGTGGGCCGGGTTGCCCTGCACGCGGATGGCGACGCCGTTCTCCACGGTGGTCAGCAGGGCGCAGGTGTCGGGGCAGTCGTGCGGGCAGGCGCCGCGCACCTGGTGCGTGGCGGGCAGGGAGGCAGTGGCGTCGGGCATCGCGGTCATGGTGGGAAAGGACGTGGAAGGATTGTCAACGCTCGTTAAACTCGCCGCGTCGGGGAGGCCGTATCGGTGGCGGCGGCGATCGGCCGCGGGCGCCTTTCGGTGAGCAGTAAAACCATCGCAATCGGGGCATTTCATCATGAAGCACAAGCAGCTGTGGGACCGCAGGCAGTTTTCCATCGGCATCGGGGCGGCTGCGCTGGCCGGCTTTCCGGCCGTGCGCGCGCAGGGCGATTCGCCCCTGGTGCTGGGCCAGTCGTGCGCCCTGTCCGGCCCGTCGGGCCAGCTGGGCACGCAGTACCAGCTGGGCGCCAAGCTGTGCTTCGACCAGCACAACGCCCAGTCCGGGCGCCGCCCGATCGAGCTGCGCACCCTGGACGACGGCTACGAGCCCGAGCGCTGCGCTGCCAACACCCGCAGGTTCATCGCCGAGGACGTGTTCGCGCTCTTCGGCTACGTGGGCACGCCCACCAGCCTGGCGGCGCTGCCCCTGGCCACGCAGGCGCGGCTGCCCTTCTTCGCCCCGCTCACGGGCGCCGAATCGCTGCGCCAGCCCTTCAACCGGCTGGTGTTCCACGTGCGCGCCTCGTACAACGACGAAACCGCGCTGATCACGCGCCAGCTCACCAATCTGAACCTGCGCAAGATCGCCGTGCTGCACCAGAACGATGCCTATGGCCGCGCTGGCCTGGACGGCATGACCCGCGCACTGGCCGAGCAGCAGCTGGCCCCCGTCGCCCAGGCCACGGTGGAGCGCAATTCGGTTGACGTGGATGCCGCCGTGAAGACGCTGGTGGCGGCCATGCCCGAGGCGATGGTCATGGTGTGCACCTACGCGGCGGCGGCGGCGTTCATTCGCGCCGCGCGCAAGTCCGGCTACGGCGGCACGTTCTACAACCTCTCGTTCGTGGGCACCCAGGCGCTGGCTGACGCGCTGGGCAAGGAGGCCGCGGGCGTGGTGGTGTCTCAGGTCGTGCCCTCGCCCTTCCAGACCACACGGCAGATCACCCGCGAGTTCCAGGAAGCGCTCAGGAAGGATGGCAAGGTGCAGGCCAACTATTCCAGCCTGGAGGGCTACCTGGCCGCCCGCGTGTTCACCGACGCGCTGCGCCGCGCGGGCGACCGGCCCACGCGCGAGTCGCTCGTCTCCGCGCTGGAAGGCATCGGTCCGCAAGGCGTGGCGGGCTTCGCGCTGGCCTACGGGCCGGGCAACCACGCGGGCTCGCGCTTCGTCGAGATGTCCATGCTGACCGGCGACGGGCGCGTGCGCGTCTGAGCCGCCGCAGCGGACCGGTTGGCGCGGTTCCTGCTGGCGCTGACGTCCACTGGTTCGAATAACCCCGCTTGGCGCGCACTCAGCGCGGCGCCTAGACTCAGACCTTCAAGCCAAGGAACCTCGCCCATGAAAGTCATCGACTCCATCGTCACCGAAGCGGCCTCCATCGCGGCGCTGCGGCGCGACATCCACGCCCACCCCGAGCTGTGCTTCCAGGAAGTGCGCACCGCCGACCTGGTGGCCGCCAAGCTCACCGAGTGGGGCATTCCGATCCACCGCGGCATGGGCACGACCGGCGTGGTGGGCATCGTGCACGGGCGCGACGGCGGCGCCTCGGGCCACGGCATTGGCCTCAGGGCCGACATCGATGCGCTGCCCATCACCGAGTTCAACACCTTCGAGCACGCCAGCAAGCACGCCGGCAAGATGCACGCCTGCGGCCACGACGGCCACACCGCCATGCTGCTGGCGGCGGCGCAGCACTTTGCCAAGCACCGCGACTTCGACGGCACCGTGTACCTCATCTTCCAGCCGGCGGAAGAGGGCGGCGGCGGGGCGCGCGAGATGATCAAGGACGGCCTGTTCGAGCAGTTCCCCATGCAGGCCGTGTTCGGCATGCACAACTGGCCGGGCATGAAGGCCGGCCAGTTCGCCGTCAGCCCCGGCCCGGTGATGGCCTCCAGCAACGAATTCAAGATCACCATCCGCGGCAAGGGCAGCCATGCCGCCATGCCGCACATGGGCATCGACCCGGTGCCGGTGGCGTGCCTCATGGTGCAGGCGTTCCAGAACATCATCAGCCGCAACAAGAAGCCGGTGGACGCGGGCGTGATCTCGGTCACCATGATCCACACCGGCGAGGCCACCAACGTGGTGCCCGACAGCTGCGAGCTGCAGGGCACGGTGCGCACCTTCAGCATCGAGGTGCTGGACATGATCGAGCGCCGCATGAAGCAGGTGGCCGAACACACCTGCGCCGCGCACGACGCCACCTGCGAGTTCGAATTCGTGCGCAACTACCCGCCCACGGTCAACTCGCCCGCCGAGGCCGACTTCGCCCGCAAGGTGATGCAGGGCATCGTGGGCGAGGGCAACGTGGTGCCGCAGGAGCCCACCATGGGTGCGGAAGACTTCGCCTTCATGCTGCAGGCCAAGCCCGGGGCGTACTGCTTCATCGCCAACGGCGATGGCGATCACCGGGCCATGGGCCACGGCGGTGGCCCCTGCACGCTGCACAACCCCAGCTACGACTTCAACGACGACCTGATCCCGCTCGGGGGCACGTTCTGGGTCCAGTTGGCGCAGGAGTGGCTGGCCGCGAGAAAAGGCTGATTCGCGGTTCAGGCGTCGCCTTCGCGACAGGAATCCAAGGCGGTAGCGCAGGGCGCCACCGCCTTTTTCGTTGGCGCTCCATCAACATGCGTGCTTTCCGGCATGCGGTACCTCCCCCCTTCGGAGGGGGATGGATTTTTCCAGCCGCTCCTTCAACAATGTGAACCATATGTAAACCGAGCCGATGAGACGACCGGCACAGTGGCCGGGCGTTGAAGGGAGGCGGCGCAGGGTGGGAGCCTGAACGTGACGGGCGGCTGCCTGAGGCGGCGCTCGGCTGGCAGGGAAAAACGGAGAGGACGCCCATGACCCAGGTTCCGCCCCGCGCGACGCTTGCTCGCCGGCTCACCGCGATCAACATCGCCTTCCTGTTGCTGCTGGCCGCGATGACGGTGGCCATCTGGCTGATGATGGGCCGCCTGATCACCGATGCGGAGACCGTGCGCTCCTACAACGTGCCCCAGCTGCAGCGCATCGCGGCCATGGAGCTCAACGTCACCCGTGTGTCTCTGCAGGTGCGCCACGCCATCCTGGCGCGTAACCCCCAGGAGCTGGACGCCACCCTGGCCGACATCGCCGAAAAGCGCCAGCTCCTGCAGAGCACGCTGCAGTCGCTGGGCGAGAGCATGACCTCCGACGAGGGCCGCCGCGCCTATGCGCCGCTGCCCGGGCTGCTGCAGGCCTTCTGGGTGGCCGGAGAGCGCAACCTCCAGCTGATCCGCGAAGGCCGCAAGGACGACGCCTTCGCGTACCTGGTCTCCGACACCATTCCGGCGCGCAACCGTCTGTTGGACCCTCTGGGCGCCGAGAAGGACCGCCAGGGCGAGCGCCTGTCCGCCCGGATCAACGAGGTGAAGGAGCTGGCCGGCGACAACCGCGCGCTCACGGCCGGCGCCATGCTGCTGCTGGCCGCCTGCCTGGTCGGGCTGGCGGTCTATCTGCGGTCGGTGGTGCGCCAACTGGGCGGCGACCCGGCCCAGTTGCGGTATGCCGCCAACGCCGTGGCGGCCGGCGATCTGGCCGCCCGCATGCCGCTGCGCCCGGGCGACAGCGCCAGCATCATGGCCGCCATGTCGGCGATGAGCGGGCAGCTGTCGGAGGTGGTGCGCACGGTGCGCACCAGCGCGCACAGCGTGTCGGGCGCCAGCAGCGAGATCGATGCGGGCAACCACGATCTGTCCGTGCGCACCGAGCGGCAGGCCGCCGCGCTGCAGCAGACCGCCGCATCGATGGAGGAAATGGGCTCCACCGTGCGCCAGAACGCCGACACCGCCCGCCGTGCCAACGAGCTGGCGCGCAACGCGTCGCAGGTGGCCGAGCAGGGCGGCGCGGTGGTGTCCGAGGTGGTGCAGACCATGCGCGGCATCCAGGACAGCAGCAACCGCATCGGCGAGATCATCGGCGTGATCGACGGCATCGCCTTCCAGACCAACATCCTGGCGCTCAACGCCGCCGTGGAGGCGGCCCGGGCGGGCGAGCAGGGCCGGGGCTTCGCAGTGGTCGCATCGGAGGTGCGCAACCTGGCCCAGCGCAGCGCCGACGCCGCCAAGGAGATCAAGCAGCTCATCAACGACAGCGTGTAACGCGTGGAGCGCGGCAGCGAACTGGTGGACAAGGCAGGCCGCACCATGGACGACGTGGTGGCGTCCATCCGCCGCGCCACCGACCTGATGGGCGAGATCAGCGCCTCCAGCGCCGAGCAGAGCGCCGGCGTGGACCAGATCAGCGAAGCCATCGTGCACGTGGACCAGGCCACGCAGCAGAACGCGGCCCTGGTCGAGGAAATGGCCGCCGCCGCCAGCAGCCTGAGCGCGCAGGCGCGGGAGATGGTGCGGGCCACGGCCGTGTTCCGGCTGGGCGACGAAGATGCCGCGGCACTGCCGTCCCCGGCGCCCGGCGCGGTGCGCGTTGTGGCTGCGGCCGCCGTGTCGGCGCCCGAGCCAGGCGCCGCCGCGCACACTGCCATTCCCGTGCGGACGACGTCGGGCGCGGGCGGATCAGCCCGGGCCGCGCAGGTGGCCGCACCAGCGCAGGCGCCCGCGCGGGCGCCTGCGCCCAAACCGTCCCTGTCGCTGGTGGCACGCCCGGCGCCCGCCACCGTGGCCCCCGGCGCGCGCGCTCAGCCGGAGTCCGGCTGGGAGAGCTTCTGAGACCGGCGCCCCGCCGGGCGCGAGTCCGCCGGTCTTTACACGCGCAGCCGGTGATGTTCCTCACCAGATGGCCTGGAGCGGTCCTGGGACGTTCTAAGATTTACGTCCGTCCCCAACTTGCAAAGACCGTTGTATGTCCGACCTGAATGCCGCTTTCGAAGCCTCCGTCGCGCAGTCGAAGAACCTGAGCGAGCGCCCCGACAACCCCACGCTGCTGAAGATCTACGCGCTCTACAAGCAGGCCACGGTGGGCGACAACAGCGAGAAAAAGCCCAGCTTCTCCGACGTGGTGGGCCGCGCCAAGTGGGACGCATGGGAAAAGCTCAAGGGTACCGACGGCGACACGGCGCGCCAGCAGTACATCGACCTGATCGCATCGCTGAGCTGAGCCGAGCCGAGCCGAGCCGAGCCGAACCCGCCCGCATGCATTGAGCAAGGCCCCGCCACCGTCGCCCGGTGCGGGGCCTTCGTCATTGCGGTCGGTACTGCGGTCCCCGGCTGCCGCTCACGCCGCCCGTGGCGCCAGCAGCCTGTCGAACTGGTCCTCGATCTCGGCCGTGATGCGGTCCTTGAAGGCGGAAAAGAGAAAGCCCAGCTCGGCCTGCAGCGCGAAGCGGTCGGCCGTCACCTGCATCGTGCCTTCGATGCCCGGACGCTGGAAGTGCAGCACGTCTGGCGCGGGCGTGCCGTCCGGCTGCACGGCGTCTGCCGGCACGTAGCGGCACTGCATGTCGAATTTGGCTTCGGCCTTCTGCGCCCAGAGTCCGGCGATACGGCGCGCTTCGGGCAGGCCCAGGGTGTGGGCGCGGTCAATCTGGATGTCGGGCAATCGGGGTCTCCGGGGCGGCGTGGGCCGTGGTGGTGGTGGGCGGGTTCGTGGCGGGGGCCGGCGCGGCGGCGGGTTGCAGCGCTCGCAGGGCGGCTTCGCGCTCGGCCGGGGGCTGGGCGGCCAGGGCGCGCACGGCGGCGTAGAAGCGCGGCCAGTCGCGGCCTTCGCGCTCGAACAGCGCCGTGAAGGCCGGCACCCCGTCATCGTAGGCCGCCTGGGCGCCGAAGCTGGCGTTGTTGGCGGTCGCCACCCAGTGGTCCAGCCCGCTCAGCTGCGCCGCCGTGGTGCCTTCCGCCAGCCAGCGGGCGCGCAGCGCGGCGTAATCGTCTCGGAATTGCTGCATTGCTATATTTTTCATCGCTGACTGCGCAGCATGTTCGGGCGCTGGAGCCCGATTCGATGCATAAATCGAGGCCAGGCGAGCGCGGGTCTCCCGGGTCAGGGTGCGGAAGGCGGCACGCCGGGCTTCGCTGGCGGCAAAGTCGGCGCGGGCCCGGGCCGTGGAGCGCTCGCTCAGCCAACGCTCCACGCCCAGCCGCTCGACGGCGGTGGCGAAGGATTCATTGAAGCGCGTGTCGCCCTGCACGTAGACCACCTGGTGGGCCAGTTCGTGGAACAGCAGGCGCACGAAGTCGCCCTCGGGCCAGGCGATGAAGGTGTTGAGCAGCGGGTCGCCGCCGGCCCAGTTGAGATAGCCAAGCGTGGAATAGGCGGGCACGCCGTACACGCTGGTCTCCAGGCCCTGCGCCGCCAGCCGGGCGGCCTCGGCGCGCGCGTCGGCCTCCTCGTAATAGCCCCGGTAGCCGATGCAGCCCGTGACCGGGAAGCACCACGTGTGCAGCGTGAGCGAATACGGCCCCGCCGCCACCACGTTCCACACGGCGGCGCGCCGGCCCAGGTCGGCATAGCGGCGGTAGCTGGCGTTGTCGGGCAGGCCGAGTTCGGCGCTGGCAAAGCTGCGCGCCTGCCGCGCCAGTTCCAGGCGCTCGCGCAGCGCGGCGCTGGTGCCGGGCCGGTCCAGCCAGTCGGCGATGGGTTCGGCCGCGCCCATCAGCTGCAGATGGCCGCGCACCGACTGCCAGTAGTAGGCAAGCGACTGGCCGGTGCCGGCGCAACCGGCGAGCAGCGGCAACCCCAGGCAGAGGGTGGCGGCCCGGGCGGCACGCCAGGGCAGGCCGCGCAGGCCGGCCGGCACGAGCGGGTGGAGCAAGGAAGAAAGCCGCGAGGCGAAGCGCTGGAAGGCCATGGTGCAGCCCCGAAGGATAACGAAGGTCGCGGGCCGCATCGCCCGCGCCGTGGCGGTGGCGGCCGGGCGAGAATCACGCCATGTCCGCCCCTGCCACGCCCACCCCCACCCCCACCCCCACCCCCTCCCAGGCCCCGCCGGCCCCTGCGGCCGATGCGCCTCCGGCCGTCGATCCCGCCACCGGCCTCTTCACCCTGGCCGATGGTTGCCCGCGCTGCGGCTGGTGCCGCGCCACGCCGCTCTACCGCCACTATCACGACCACGAATGGGGCTTTCCGGTGGCGGACGACCGGCGGCTGTTCGAGAAGCTCTGCCTGGAGGGCTTCCAGGCGGGCTTGAGCTGGATCACCATTTTGAACAAGCGCGAGGCTTTCCGGGCCGGCTTCGCGCAGTTCGATGCCGAGGTGCTGTCCCGCTTCGGCCCGGCCGAGGTTACCCGGCTGCTGGCGGATGCCGGCATCGTGCGGCACCGCGGCAAGATCGAATCGGCCATCCACAACGCGGGCCGCATGCTCGAGCTGCGCCGCGAGTTCGGTTCGCTGGCGCACTACGTGTGGCGCTTCGAGCCGCAGGCCGCCGAGGGACGGCCCGAGCGGATCACGCCCGAGGCCGCCCGTGCGCTGACCCAGTCGGCCGCGTCGGTGGCCATGTCGAAAGACCTCAAAAAACGCGGCTGGAGCTTCGTCGGCCCCACCACCATCTACGCCTTCATGCAGGCCATGGGGCTGGTCAACGACCATTTCGAGGGCTGCCATACGCGTGAGGAGGCGCGGGCCGCGCGGGCCGCGTTCACCGTGCCCACGGCCTGACGGCACCCTGGAGGCCCTGCACTGGCCGAGCGACGTGCGGAACGTTCCTAGACCACCGCGTCCGAGCGCACCACGATGTCCGCGAAGCCCAGGTGCTGCATGGCCTCGCGCAGGATCAGCAGGGTGGCGGCGAAGGCCGGCTCCTGCGGCAGATCGTCCTGGCTGGCGGGCCGGCCCTCCGACCATGCGGCGAGCCGCTCGAACGTGCGTTCCACCGCATCGAGGGTCAAAAGCATTTCAGGCTGCGCCTCCAGCCCGGCGGCCAGCGCCACTTGGCGGATGCCGGCGTCGGCCGTGAACAGGGTGGATCGTTCGACCAGCAGCCCACGCACCGGCATGACGGCGTCTTCCACCCGGGCGATGGCCGCTTCCAATTCGGCGCCGGTGGGCGGCTGGTGCGCGAAGCACAGCGCCGCCGTCGCCCGCGCGCCGATGGGCAGCGACCGCAGCAGCCGGGCCTGCGGACCATCGCCGCTGGCCAACGTGGTCTGCGTGCTGCCGATGCGCAGCGTGGTCACGGGCGTGCCCGCCAGTGGGCCGGCCTGCAGGGCGGTGTACAGCGCGCCGGCATCGTCGGCGGACAGGGGAGCGGGTGCGGTGGTGGGCATGGTGCGGTCCGTCGGCGGCGAAGTGCGGTGGCGGGAAGCCGGGCGCAGGGAAAGGAAAGAGTGGCAGGGCGCATTGTGCCGCGCCGCACGCTGCCGGGTGCGGCCAGTTGTCACCATCGGTGGTGACGGAACGTGTGCCGGCGCTCCGGCGCGTCACCATGGAAAAAAGCCCTCTGCGGAGAGGGCTCGGGGGCGTTCACGGTGCCGGCGTGCGGCCGGGGGCGGCGCGCCAGCGACCGGGGGTGGCGTGCTCAGCCGCCCTTGTTGGAACGCTTGCCGGGGTTCTTCTTGCTGCGCGTGGCCACGCCGCGCTCCAGGCTCACGCGCTGGCCGCGGCCGGGCGTGGGCAGGCTGACGCCGGGCGGGGTGACGGGACGGGGGGTGCGCTTGCGGTCGGCTTCGGTAACGATCTTGTTGCCCATGGTGGCGGCTCCTGCAGAAAAAAATGGGAAAAGGGAAAACGCGCTATTAGGCCATAGCCGGCGTCCGGCGCCACGCAGCGCCGGCGCAGCCATCGCCAGGCTGCTTCCATTGACGCGCGGCGCGGTTGCGGCGCAGTCCGACTGCGGATCGCCGGGCGGCTGTCTATATTTGAGGCTCCGAGCCATCACTTTCGTCGCCAGACGCTCCACCCATGCTCTACAAATTCAAATCCCGAGCCACCGCCGACGTGATCATGCTGGAAGCCAACGGCCGGCAATTGCTGCAGATCATCGGCAAGTCGCCTGATCCGCACGGCATCGTGACCGTGGCGCAGATTCCTGGCGCCATTTCGGCGCTGGAAGCCGCCATCGCCGCCGATGACAAGCGCGACCAGCCGGCCGCCGCCGACGAGGACGAACGCGACGCAGCCGAACGCGCCAACACCGTGCGCCTGCACCAGCGGGCGGCCCCGCTGATCGACATGCTCCGCCGCAGCGCGGCGGAGGGCGCTGACGTCACCTGGTGAAGGGGGTGGCGGAAACCTCATTGATTCGGCATCAGCCACTTGAATCCTTCACGCCGAGCTTGTCGAAACGCCGCGCGAAGGTTCGACAAGCCCAGCCCGAGCGCAATTTTCAAGTTTGAAGCTGCCGGCCCAATGGAAATTCCTCCGCACGAGTCGCCGCGCCCTGGGCCCGCGCCAACCGGAAGGTGCGCCACCTGCACATCTTCCCCATCGCTGAGCTGTTGCTGCGCTGGATTCCCCTGCGGCGGGTAGCCATCAAAAGAAAGCCACCGTGAGGTGGCTTTGCGTTCAGGGCCTGGTCAGCGCAAGCGACTGCGGGTGCGTGCGATCCCGAACATCGCCACCAGCGACGACAGGGCCAGCACGGACCACGTGCCGAGCGTGGGTATGGCACGCTTGCCTTCCCCGCTGCCATTGTCAACCGGAGGCACTGCGGTGGCCTGCAGATACCAGTTCGTGCCCACCTGCACCAGCCGATAGCGGTGGCCGTTCACGTCGATGTAGCCCGGGCCCGGCAAGGCAAAGGAGTTGGCGGCCGACGTGCCCGCCACCTGGACCACCAGGATGCCGTTGCCGGTCGTGTCGGCACCCGCGCCGCCCACGTTGGTAATGGCGAGGGTCGTGGGGCCGGCCGTGGTGTTGCCGCCCACGATCAAGCGGTCGGCGGCCGAACTGCTGTCGCCCAGGGTGACGTCCAGCGCCACCGTTCCACCGCCCGTGTAATTGCCTGTCACGGTCAGGGCGTCGCCGGTGGTCGAATTGTTCAGTGCCGCCCGTCCGTTGTTCGTCAGGTCTCCCGTGATGGAGAACGCCGCAGCCGCCATCTTCAAGGTGCTGCCGCCATCGACGACCATGCCCATGGCTTCGCCGGACGCGGAGCCGCTGCCCGTGGCGATGGAACTGCCAGTCCAGGTCAGGTCGCTGTTGCCGGTGAGCACGATGCGCTCCCAATTCACGAACTTGCCCGCATTCTGCGCACCGCTCATGCCAGACAGGGTCAGGCGGTCGATGTAGCCGTCGGCGGTGGCGGCGTCGTCTCCGCCGTCAACGGTGGGAACCTGGCTCAGATCCGTTCCGTTGACCGTGAGGCTGTCGGACCCGGCGCCCAGCACGATGCCGCCTGTGACGACCGCCGCGCTTGCCAGCGTGACCGCGGTGCCAGCGGTGCTGGAGCCATCGAAGATGGCCCGGCCGGAGGTGGAGCTGACCTGGCCAGCAAGAACATCCACGCGATTGTCCGCGCCGCCCGAACTCACCGCGATGGCATCGCCAGCCGTGCCGCTGACCGTGCCTCCGGACATTTCCAGGGTGTTGCCCCCGTTGGCGTACGCCTGGATGGCATTCGCTCCCCGCACGGTCACGGCCTGCGTGCCGATCTTGATCGTGCTGGAGCCCACCGGTGCCGCCGTGGATGCGAGCGCCGTTCCGCCCAGAAGCACCTGGCCACCCGTGGCTACCAGGGCCGTGCCGCTGGTGCTGAGGACGTCGGCCGGCACGGGCATGTCGATGGTGCCGGCCGAGATGTTGATGGCCGTGCCCGCGGTGCTGTTGATGCTGGCCGGCTGCGCTTGCACCTGCACCAGCCCTGCCGCGTTGACGATGCCGGTCGCGCTGGAATAGAGGGTGAGGCCCTTGCGGAACAGGTTGGTGCCTTCGGTTCCGCTGCTGGCGGAGTTGCGAATACCGTCCACGGGGGCGGCGGTGGTGTCGGTCTCGCTGGCGCCCAGTCGCGCGCTTCCGGTCACCTCGATCACGCCCCCGTTGTTCTGGACGATCGCGCCGCCGCTAGGGGTCGATCTTAGAACCACCAAGTCGCCGTCCACCTGCAACTTGGACCGGTCGCCGGCGCCGTTGGCGCCGCCATATACGTAGATACCCCGGCTGTTGTTCCCCCTGGAAGTCACCTTCAGGTTGCCCACTGCATGAACCACCGCTGCGGCAGGCCTGGCGCCAACGCCGCCGCTATTCAAACCGCCGGAACTCAAGGTGTAGGTGCCGGTGTTGCTGGTGGTCGTGATCGACGTTCCCGCAAGCAGGTTCAGAACGGAGCCATTGTCGAAAGCGCCGGCCACGTTGTTGCCTGTGTAGGTCGTCCTAGAGGCGTTACAGACACTGCCGTCGGATGCGGCCAGCGCTGGATTACCGCTGGCCGCGTCGGTGCATGCAGCCCAGGCGCCAGATCCGCATGCCATGGTGAGAACGGCGGCAAACACCGCGGTACACCGGGTATGCGGAAAAAGGGGCTGATGGCGGATATTCATTTGGTTTTTTGGATAATGCATTTGCTTATCCGTTCGTGATTGGCCGGTTAATCTATTGGAATGCGCTCTCTCCTGCTATATAGATGTCAATGTTTGACATTCAGTGAATAAAGATCTTGCGAGTCGAGTGAATCGTTAGATCAAATCAAATGAATGACTTGTGGAATGTTTTCGCGGCAGTGGTGCGGCGGGAGTGCTGGATAAGGCATTTTGTTGGGAACATCCAACGCAGCAAGCAGGCGTGGCGCCCGCCGAACGTTCACCAACCGGGGATGCGGGAGATGCGGCGTTGCGAGGCGCAATCCGTGGAAAGAAACAAAGCTGCAGCGAAGATTCGCAAGCTCTCAGATCACGCCACTGACGGCGCAGAAAGGCCACCGCGCTGCTTTCCCACGGCGCGGTGATTCGTGCGGAGGTTCCCGAGGATGCCCGGGAGCAGGGGCGCCACTGTCGCAGCTGCGGCCCGCAGGAATGTCAGTCGACCTTGGCGCCCGATGCCTTGACCACCGCCGCCCACTTGCGGTGCTCTGCGTCGATGTGGCGGGCGAAGTCGGCCGGCGTGTTGCCGCCGGGCAGCGCGCCCTGCGCCAGCAGACGCTCCTTCACGGCGGGGGTGGCCAGCGCCTTGGCCGTTTCCTGCTGGATGCGTTGCACCACGTCGGCCGGGGTGCCGGCGGGCGCCAGCAGGCCGAACCAGGAGCTGGCCTCGAAGCCCTTCAGGGCGGGGCCGCCGGCTTCCTCCACCGTCGGCACGTCGGGCAGCGCGGCGGAGCGCTCGGCGCTGGTCACCGCCAGCGCGACCAGCTTGCCGGCCTTGATCTGCGCCATCGACGAGGGCAGGTTGTCGAACATCACGTCCATGTTGCCGCCCACCATGTCCAGCAGCGCCGGGCCGGAGCCTCGGTAAGGCATATGCAGCATGTAGGTGCCCGTCATGCTTTTGAACAGCTCGCCGGCCAAGTGGATGGAGGTGCCGTTGCCGCTCGAAGCCATGTTGAGTTTGCCCGGGTTCGCCTTCGCGTAGCGGATGAAGTCCTGCACGTTGGCGATGCCCAGCGCTTTCGCCTTGTCGGCGTTCATCTCCATCACGTTGGGCACGGCGGCCACCAGGGTGATGGGTACGAAGTCCTTGATCGGGTCGTAAGGCAGCTTGGCGTAGAGCGCCCGGTTGATGCCGTGCGTGCCCACGGTGCCCATCAGCAGCGTGTAGCCATCGGCGGGCGACTTGGCGACCACCTCCGCGCCGATGTTGCCGCCCGCGCCACCCCGGTTGTCCACGATGAACTGCTGGCCGAAGGCCTTGGACAACTCGGGCGCGACCGCCCGCGCCAGGATGTCGGTGGTGCCGCCGGGCGCGAAGGGCACGACGATGCGCACCGGCTTGGTGGGCCAGGTGTCGGCACGCGCAGGGGTGTTCCACCCCCAAAGCGCCGCGCCGGCGAGCAGGCCGGCGGCGAGCGCCACGAGCCTGCGGCGTGCCGTACCCGTCTGATGACTGGCGGCGCGGCGCACGCTGGAACGGGGGGCGGCCGATGGGGCGGAGAGAGGGGGCATCAGGGAAGCCTTCGCGTGACGGATGGAGCGGGGGTGCTGATCGTTTTTAGGCGCAGCCCCGACGCGGCGGCAGATGGAATACCCGTACGCCGCGCCGAAAGGCCGTGCCGCGGGCGCCCCGTCAGAGCCGGTATTGCAGCGTCAGCAGCACCGAGCGCGGAGTGCCGTAGAAATTGCGGCCATAGCTGATGGAGCGGAAATACGTCTTATCGGTAACGTTGCCGATGTTCAGCGCCGCCGACAGCCGTGGCGTGAACCGGTACGCCAGGCGCGCGTCGACGACGGTGTAGCCTCCCTGTTCGCGGCCGTCGTAGCCGAAGTCGGCGGCCCGGCTCTGGCTGCGCAAGCCGCCGCCCACCGTCACGGCGTTCCAGGTGCCCGGCAGGCGGTAGCCGGCCCAGAGGCGCGCCATGTGCCGCGGCACGCCCGTGTTGGCAGAGATGTCGTAGCCCACCGATGGCACGTCCGTGCCCCGGTAGCGGGTGTGGGTGTAGGTGTACGAGGCCGAGAGCTGGAGGCCCCGGGCCACCTCCCCGGTCACCTCCGCTTCCACGCCCTGGCTCCGCATCCGGGCCGACGAGCGATAGCAGGTGCCGGCGCACCGGGCGTCGGCCACCTCGGGGTCCACGCTGGCGTCCTCGAGGGCCACATTCTTCTGCGCCGTGCGAAACAGCGCGAAGCTGGCCTGCGCGCGGCCCCCGGGCAACTCGCCCTTCAGGCCGAGTTCCAGCGTCTTGCCGGTGACAGGAGCCAGAAACTCGCCCGACGCCGCGCGCTGGCTTTGCGGCCGGAAGATGTCGGCATAGCTGCCATAGGCCGACCACTGGGGGCTCAGCGGGTGGATGAGGCCGGCGAACGGCGTGAGCTTGCCACGCTCTTGTGCCGTGCTTTCAGAGTAGCCCCAGATACCGTCCGAGGCGTAGGTCTGCCGGTAGCGCGACCAGCGGCCCCCCAGCACCAGCGACAGCGGCCCTGCCAGTTCGTAGCGGCCCATGGCATAGACGCCCTTCTTGTCCGACCGGTAGCCGTCGTCCATGCGGTTCGCGGCCAGGGTGTCGGCGGTGGCGGGCTCCGGCACCAGCGCGGGCTGGTCCGCGCTGCCATTCAGGCTCTCGATGTCGCGTTGCCAGCCCCACAGGTCGTGGCTGCGCTGGTGCGAGAAGTTGGCGCCCGCCGTCACGGACAGCTTGCGGCCCAGCACCTGCGTGCTGCCGGTCACGTAGGCATCCCCGCCCAGGTTGCGCGAGACCATGTCGAAGTCATAGACGTCGCCGCGCATGCTGACGGGCGGCCCCAGACGCCCCGTGCGCAGCAGGTACTTCAGCGCATTCGCCTCGTGCACCCGCACCAGCGACGCCTTCAGCTTCCAGTCGCCGCCCAACGAGTGGGCCAGGTCGGCATACCAGGTGTCCTGCGTCTTGCTGGCGCGGCTCCATGGCGTGCTCAGGTTGGTGCTGCGGGCGAAGGCGGGCATGCTGCCGTCCCCGTTGTTGGGCAGGCCCGTCCAGTCCAGGCTGCCCTCGGGCGTCTCGCGGCTGAAGCCCACGCCCAGCGTCGTGCCCGGGGCGATGTCCGCGTCCAGCGCCGCGTAGGCCGTGCGCTCGCGGGTATCGAAATGGTCGCGGAAGGAGTCGGCCTGGCTGTAGTCCAGCACCAGACGGCCCCGCAGCGTGCCGCCCGCATTCAGGGCGCCACCCAGGTCGGCCTGGGCGCCGCGCTCGTTCCAGGAGCCAGCCTTGGCGGTCAGCACGGCCTGGCGCTCGGCGGTGGGACGCTTGCGCACCAGGTTCACCGAGCCCGACGGGTCCCCGGCACCCTCGAACAGGCCTTGCGGGCCGCGCATGAGCTCCACCCGGTCGTACAGCGCCATGCTGGTGTTGAACGCCGATCCGCGCGCGTAGAGCTGCCGCTCCAGCGGTACGCCGTCGAACTGGTAGCTGCCAATGAGAAAGCCGCGTGAATAGAAGTGCCCGCCCGGCTCGTTGGACACCATGGAAACGCCCGGCGCGGCCGCCACCAGCGCGGACTTGATGTCGGTCAGCCCCTGGTCCTGCAGCCGCTGCTGGGTGATGACCGATACGGCCTGCGCGATCTCGCGCGGCGACTGCTCGCCCTTGCCGATGGTGACCACGTCCGCCGCATACGAGCCCGATCCCTCCGTGGTCGCGCTGCGCTCGGCGCGGGCCGTCACCCGCACCTCGTCCAGGCTGCGGGCGCTGCCGGGCGCGGCGACCGGCGTGCGCCTAAGGGCATAGCCACCCTCGGCGGTGGGCGCGGCCTCCAGGCCGGTGCCGGCCAACAGCCGGGCCAGGCCCTGCCCGACGGTGTGGCGGCCCTCCAGCCCTGGGCTGCGCAATCCGGCGGTGAGTTCGGGGTCGGCCGCCACCAGCGCGCCCGAGGCGCGGCCGAAGCGGCCGAGCGCGTCGTCCAGCGTGGTGGCGGGAATGGCGTAGCTGCGGAGCAGCTCGGGCGCGGGCTGGGCCTGCGCGGCGCTCGCGCCGGCGAGTGCGGCGGCAGCGGCAACGCAAGCGGCGGCCAGCGGCGCGGGAAAGGCCGCCCGCAGGCGGGCCGCCAGCAGCGCTGACGGAGAGGGGCACGCCGCGGCGTGCCAGCGGCTCGGGATGCGAGGCATCATGGAAAACGGTCCTCCGGAAGGGTCAAGGGATGGGAGGGACGTGGCTGGCCGGTGGCGCGGTCGCACGGGCGCGCGCGCCGGGTTGGCTGAAGTCCTGCCATCCGGTATGACGCACCGGGGCGTCGGGCCCCCCGCCGCTGTTACAAATTTCCCGGCGGCGCGGGTTCTCGGTCGGGGTCGGCCGCCCGCACCACAACCCACCAGCGGGTGCGGAACTCCACCTGCACGGGCAGGGTGCGCGCCAGCAGGGCCAGCGCCCGGTCGGTGTCGTCCAGGGGAAAGGAGCCGGTGATGCGCAGGGCCGCCACCTTGGGGGCGCAGCGCAGCAGGCCGGGGCGCCATTGCGCCAGCGCGCCGACGAAGTCGGCGAGCGGCATGCGCTCGGCGATCAGCATGCCCTCGGCCCAGGTATCCCGATGGGGCGGGACCGGCTGCACCGGGCCGGCGCCCCGGGTGGTGAAGTCGGCTTGCCGGCCCGACGCCACCCGCACGGCGGCGGCCGCGCCCGGCCGCAGCTCCACCGCGCCTTCCAGCACGGCCACGGTCGAGCGGTGGGCGGCCCATGGCCCGTCGCCGCCTTGCGCCGAACCGCGCCGCACGACGAAGCGCGTGCCGACCGGGGTGACCACGCCCTCGCGGGTGGCGACATGCAGCGGCCGGCCGTCGCCGTGGCCCGATTCGACCAGCACTTCGCCGGCATGCAGCACGATGCGCCGCTGCGCTGCATCGAACCGCACGTCCACCGCGCTGGCGCTGGCGATGTGCAGCCGCGTGCCGTCCTCCAGCACGAGCCTGCGGCGCTCGCCGGTGGCCGTGCGGTACTCGGCGGCGAGGGCCGGCCAGGGCGTGCCCTCGCGCAGGCTCCAGGCGACTGCGCCGGTGCCCGCCAGGCCCAGCAGCCAGCGGCCCATCCATCGCCTCGACTGGCGCCGAGCCACCCCTTGAAGCGCCTCTCGCGCGGCGGGCGCTCCGGCCGCGCGGGCCTCGCCGGTGCCGGCGCGCAGATCGCCGTCGATCGCGGCCAGGCGCTGCCAGGCCAGTTCGTGGCGGGTGTCGGCGCTGCGCCAGGCGGCGCAGGCCCGCTGCTGCGCCTCGTCCGCGCCGCCCGACTGCAGCAGCGCGAGCCAGTCGGCTGCCTGGGCCACGATGTGCGGCGGCACCGGGCCGGCCTCGGGCCGCAGCGGCGCGAACGGGCCGGGCTCAGTCATATACCGCCGCATAGCAGTGCTGCAGCGCGCGCGACATGGCGCTTTGCACCGCCTTGGGCGAGATGCGCAACGCTGCGGCGATCTCCGGATAGGTCAGCCCGTCGATGCGCGAGAGCAGGAAGATCTGCCGCGTGCGCGCACCCATGCCGTCCACGATGCGACTCACCGCGGCGAGCGACTCCAGCACCATCAGGCGCACTTCCGGCGGCGGCATGCTGGCCTGCGGCTGCGCCGCCAGCGCTTGCAGATAGGCCTCCTCCAACGCGCGGCGCCGGTAGTGCGACACCGCCAGCCGGCGCGCCACGGTGGTCAGGTAGGCACGGGGTTCGTCCGCCTGGACCGCGCCGGCGCGCAGGATGCGCTCGAAGGTGTCGTGCGCCAGGTCGGCGGCTTGCTCGCGGTTGCCCAGTTTGCGGCGCAGCAGCTCGACCAGCCACGCGTGGTGCTCCCGGTAGAGGCGGTGCACAAGCAGGGAGGCGTCAGGGGCGAGCGCAGCGCGGGGCATCGGCGTGGAATCAATGGATGAATGCGAATCGGTCGCAATTGTCCACGTTTTCGCGCTGGGGCCCCGCGCCCGCTCAGGGCGGCGGCGTGGCCACGAAGACAAACGCCCCGGGCGTGTGCCACGGGGCGTCTAGCAGGGACAGGGGAAGGGCGCGGCGGTGGCCGGCCCGCGGCTGGTCAGTCCGCGTAGGTGCCGGCGGCCTTGATGACCGCGCCCCACTTGTCCATCTCAGCCTGCACGAACTTCTTGTGCTCGGCGGGCTCGATGCGCTTGTCGGCGGCCACCACGGCGCCCAGGCCTTCCTGCTTTTTGATGAATTCAGGGTCCTTCAACGCGGCCTTCACGGCTTCGTTGATCTTGGCCAGCACCGGGGCGGGCGTGCCCTTGGGCGCGTAGAGGCCGTGCCAGATAGTCACCTCGAAGTTCGGCACGCCGGCTTCGGCCAGCGTCGGCAGGTCCTTCAGCGACGGCGTGGTCAGGCGCTTGGACGTGGTCACGGCGAAAGCCTTGACCTTCTTGCCCTCGATCTGCGACGTGGTGTTGGTGGTCTGGTCGCACATCAGGTCGATCTGGCCGCCAATCAGGTCGGTCATGGCCGGTGCCGTGCCCTTGTACGAGATGGTGGTCATCTCGGTCTGGATGGCGTTCTGGAACATCAGGCCGCACAGGTGCGAGGCGGCGCCCAGGCCGGCGTTGCCCAGGTTGACCTTGCCCTTGTTCTGCGCGATCCAGGCCGTCAGTTCCTTGTAGTTGTTCGCCGGGATCGTGGGGCGCGCAATCAGCGTCATCGGCACGTCGTTGAGGATGCCCAGGTACTCGAAGTCGTTCGCCACGTTGAACGACAGCTTGCGGTATAGCGCCGGCATGGTCGCCATGGCGATGTGGTTGAGCAGCAGCGTGTAGCCGTCCGGCGTGGCGCGTGCCACCTTGGCCGTGCCGATGGAGCTGCCCGCGCCCACCGCGTTGTCGATCACCACGTTGGCGCCGCCCATGGGCTTGCGCAGGGCTTCGGCCAGGTCGCGGGCCACGCGGTCGGTGGGGCCGCCGGCCGCGAAGGGCACGACGATGGTGATCGGGCGGTCCTTGGCGGGGAAGTCCTGTGCGAACGAGCCGAAAGCCAGGGTGGCTGCCACGGCGGCCACGGTGAATTTGAATGAGTTTTTCATGATGCTCCTGGAAAAGACGGGCCATGATAGGCACCCCCCCGCACCGGCCACATCAAGGTAATCACTAGCTTCAGGGGAATTCCGTTTTGAAGCGTTTCCGCCCCGGAGCGCTTGATTTGACTGCGCGTGGCGCTATGAAAAGATGAGCACGAGCGGCGTAATGCTTTGGTATTAGTCAGGCAGGCAGCGCGGCACTGCGTGCCGTCAGCGGTAGCTGCGCGCGTCCTCGATCACGCGGCCGTCGTTGGCCAGCGTGCCGGGCGCCACCAGCTGCACGTCGGCGCGCAGCTTGGTCACCTCGCGCACGGCGGACTCCAGCTGCTGTGCCAGGCCGCCGGCCGTCTCCGTCGTTTCCACCTGCAGCACCATCTGGTCGTTGGCCATCTCGCCGCTCACCACCAGCCGAGCGCGCAGCACCTGCGGAAAGCGCTTGGCGATGCCGGCGATCTGGCCGGGGTGCACGAACATGCCGCGCACCTTGGTGGTCTGGTCGGCGCGGCCCATCCAGCCCTTGATGCGGGTGTGGGTGCGGCCGGTGGGGCAGGGGCCGGGCAGCACGGCCGACAGGTCGCCCGTGCCGAAGCGGATCAGCGGGTAGTCGGTGTTGAGCGTGGTCACCACCACCTCGCCCACCTCGCCCTCGGGTACCGGGTCGCCGGTGCCGGGGCGCACGATCTCCACGATCACGCCCTCGTCCAGCACCAGGCCCTCGCGGGCGCTGGTTTCATAGGCGATCAGGCCCAGGTCGGCCGTGGCATAGCACTGGTAGCCCGCCACGCCGCGCTCGGCGAACCAGTCGCGCAGCGAGGGCGGAAAGGCCTCGCCCGACACCAGCGCCTTGCCCACGCTGGGCAGCTTCGTGCCCAGCGCGTCGGCCTTTTCCAGAATGAGTTTCAGAAAGCTCGGCGTGCCGATGTAGCCGGCCGGCCGCAGCTCGGCCATGGCATGCACCTGCTGCTCGGTCTGCCCCGTGCCGCCCGGAAAGACGCTGCACCCCAGCGCGTGCGCGCCGCTTTCCATCATCGAGCCGGCGGGCACGAAGTGGTAGCTGAACCCGTTGTGCACCAGCTCGCCGGCCCGAAAGCCCGCCGCGTGAATGGCCCGCGCCATGCGCCAATAGTCGCGCCGCGTGCCCTCGGGCTCGTAGATGGGGCCGGGGCTGGCGAACACGCGCGGCATGCCCGCGCCGAACCCCACCGCGCTGAAGCCGCCGAACACATCGCCGCCCGCCGCCCGCCGCGCCTGCTGGCGCTCCAGCAGCTCATGCTTGCGCGTGACCGGCAACCGCGCCAGCGCCGCCCGGCTGGTGACCCCGGCCGCATCGACGCCCGCCAGGATCTCCGCGAACGCGGCGGACCGCTGCTGCGCATGCGCCACCTGCCCCGGCAGCGCCGCCATCACCGCCGCCTCGCGCTCCTGCGGGCTGCGGGTTTCCAGGGCGTCGTAGAACGTGTTCATGCCTGGGTTCCTCTGGGTTCTGAATGAAATCGGCCGCTAGCGCTTATAAATCAAGCGCAGCCAGCTATGAATTTAGGAGCATTACTTTGCCCGCCAGCTGCAAATAGTTGTGAGCTCACCGGTCCGGACTGGCGCGGCACAAGGCCAGGGCCACCGTGGAACTGGCTTTGCCAGGCCACCGGTGGCGTCCCCCTTCCGCATCGCGCAGCGAGCCGAGAGAAGGGGCTGAGGGCCGCGGCTCCGAGCCTGCCTGCGCAGGCTCGGACGTGCCCGAAGAGCCGATGCGTCCAGCATCGGTGCCGAGCGGTAAGACGCCACAGGGGGATGCACCTCATGCAAGCCAGCGCTTGCGCCGCTTGTAGCTCTTGACGTCCTTGAAGCTGCGCCGCTCGCCGCCGCCCATGCCCAGGTAGAACTCCTTGACGTCCTCGTTCGTCGCCAGGTCGGCCGCCGCGCCGTCCATCACCACGCGGCCGTTCTCCAGGATGTAGCCGTAGTCGGCGTTGCGCAGCGCCATCGAGGTGTTCTGCTCGGCCAGCAAAAAGGTCACGCGCTCCTTGGCGTTCAGGTCCTTCACGATGGCGAAGACCTCGTCCACGATCTGCGGCGCCAGGCCCATGGAAGGCTCGTCCAGCAGCACCATCTTCGGGCTGGCCATCAGCGCGCGGCCGATGGCGCACATCTGCTGTTCCCCGCCCGACGTGTAGGCCGCCTGGCTGGTGCGGCGCGTCTTCAGGCGGGGGAAGTAGTTGTAGACCTTCTCCAGGTTGGCCGCCACCTCGCCGCGGTCGCGCCGCGTGTAAGCGCCGGTGAGCAGGTTCTCCTCGATGGTCAGGTGGGCGAAACAGTGCCGGCCTTCCATCACCTGCACCACGCCCCGGTCCACCAGGCCGGCGGGGGAGAGCTGCTCGATGCGTTCGCCGCGCAGCTGGATGCTGCCCTTGGTGACCTCGCCGCGCTCGCCCGCGAGCAGGTTGGAGATGGCGCGCAGCGTGGTCGTCTTGCCCGCCCCGTTGCCGCCCAGCAGCGCGACGATGGAGCCTTCGGGCACCGTCAGCGACACGCCCTTGAGCACCAGGATCACATGGTTGTAGATGACCTCGATGCCGTTGACGACGAGCAGCGGGTCGCTGGTGGAAGGCGGTGAGGTGGTCATGGCGTGTTCCATGTGCGTTGATAAGGGCAGCAGTTCGGCTTCAAAGACGTAGCGCTGTGGTGGAACGGTGGCGCGGCCTGTGGCATGGGGGGCGAGGGACACCGAGGAAGGGCCGCCCCGCACCGAGGGTGTCGTCCCCCTCCCGCGCAGCGAGAGAGGGGGAAGGCGCGTCAGCGACTCAGGGGGTGCAGGTCCTGGGTTTCACGTTCTTGTCCTTGGCGTACTTGGCCGCGTACTCCTTGATCAGCGGGTCGATGTGCGTCTTGTCGGCCTGGTACCAGTCGGACTTGATGTCCCACTTCGCGCCGTCCCACTGCACGATGCGCGCCCAGTCGGTGCCCATGTGGTTCTGGCACGAGGTCTTCACCGGACGCATCACTTCGCCAAAGCCCAGGGCCTTCAGCTTGTCGGCCGTCAGGTCCAGGTTCTCGAAGCCCCAGCGCACCTGCTCGGGCGTCAGCACCTTGCCCTTGCCGTACTTCTCCTGCGCGGCGCGGATCGCCTCCACCTGCAGCATGGAGATCATCATCCCGCGCGTGTGCGCCAGCGTGCCCACGCCCGTGGCGGCGCCCGTGCCCTGGCCCTTGTCGTAGACGAACTTCTTCAGGTCGTCGTGCACCTTGTCCTTGGCCGCGCTGTTGTGGATGGTGATGGCGTTGTAGCCCTTGGCGCCCGCGCCGATGTCCTTCACGTCGTGGTCGGAGCCGGCCCACCAGATCGCGTAGATCTTCTCGCGCGGATAGCCGCTGGCCTGGGCCTCGCGGATGCCGGCGGGCGTCATCACGCCGGCCGACCAGAACAGCACGTAGTCGGGCTTTTGCTGGCGGATCTGCAGCCAGGTCGACTTCTGCTCCACGCCGGGCGGCGTGACCGGGAAGGTGCTGAACGTGAAGCCGTCGGCCTCGGCACGCTTTTGCAGCAGCGGAATGGGCTCCTTGCCGTAAGGGCTGTCGTGGTAGACCAGCGCGATCTTCTTGCCCTTCAGGCTGCCGCCTTCCTTCTTGGCGATGTCCTGCAGCATCACGTCGGCGGCCGTCCAGTAGGTGCCCAGCAGCGGGAAGTTCCACTCGAACACCGTGCCGTCGGCCGACTGCGACAGGCCGTAGCCGGGCGTCTCGACGGGGATCTTGTCCACGAAGGCCTTGTCGGTCACCGCGAAGGTGATGCCGGTGGACTGCGTGTCGAAGCCCGACGCGCCGCTGCCCTTGCCCTTCAGGCGCTCATAGCACTCCACGCCCTTGGCGGCGTCGTACGCCGTCTCGCATTCTTCAAAGGCGATCTTCACGCCGTTCACGCCGCCGTCGCGCGCGTTCACCAGCTTCAGGTAATCCTGCTTGCCGTCGGCCCATGGAATGCCCAGCGGCGCGAACTGCCCGGTGCGGTAGACCATCAGCGGCACGAACTGCTCGGCGGCGGCCTGCGCCTGCGCGGCCAGCGGCAGATAGGCCGCGAGTGCGGTGGCGCCGGCCGCCGTGGCCAGCGCGATTCTTTGCTTGAGTTGCATGGCTAATGTCTCCTGGGAGTGATGGCACCTGAAGTGCGCTTGTGGTGAAGAAGGAAGAGCGGAACGAGGGACGCTGGGAGCACGAGTGCACCGACCGGCGGTCAGTGCGGGAAAGGCCACAGCCGCAGCTTCTGCCGGGCGGTGGACCACAGCCGCGCCAGGCCGTGGGGTTCGACGATGAGGAAGAAGACGATCAGCGCGCCGAAGATCATGTGTTCCACATGGGTCGCGGTCGCGGTGGAGATCGGCAGGCCCAGCCAGTGCGGCACGTAGTTCAGGAGCAGCGGCAGCAGCACGATGAAGGCCGCGCCGAAGAACGCGCCCGAGATGGAGCCCAGCCCGCCGATGATGACCATGAACAGCAGCTGGAACGAGCGCTCGATGCCGAAGGCCGCCGGCTCCCACGAGCCCAGGTGCACGAATCCCCAGAGGCCGCCGGCCACGCCCACGATGAAGCTGCTGACGGCGAAGGCGCTGAGCTTGGCGTACACCGGGCGGATGCCGATCACCGCAGCCGCCACGTCCATGTCGCGCATGGCCATCCACTCGCGGCCGATGGCGCCGCGCACCAGGTTCTTGGCCAGCAGGGCGAACACCGCGACGAAGGCCAGGCACAGCAGGTACTTCTGCACGGGGGTCTGGATGGCAAAGCCCAGGATGTCCAGCCCGCCCACGCTCACCGAGCCGGAGGACGAATCATTGGTGACCCATTTCACGCGGTTAGTGAACCAGTCGGTGAAGAACTGCGCCGCCAGCGTGGCCACCGCCAGGTACAGGCCCCGGATGCGCAGGCTCGGGATGCCGAAGAGCACGCCGAACACGGTGGCGAACAGCCCACCGCCCAGCAGCGCCACCAGGAGCGGCATGCCGTCGATGCGCGCCTGCAGGTTGTAGGCCGCATAGGCGCCCACCGCCATGAAGGCGCCCGTGCCCAGCGAGATCTGGCCGCAGTAGCCCACCAGGATGTTCAGCCCGATGGCCGCCAGCGACAGGATGAGAAACGGAATGGCGATGGCGCGGAAGAAGTAGTCGCTGCCCACCATCGGCACCAGCACGAAGGCCACGGCCAGCAGGCCGAGGATGGCCCACCGGTCCTGCGCGACGGGGAAAAGCCCCATGTCGGCGCGGTAGCTGCTCTTGAATTGACCGTTTTCGCGATAGAACATCTGCTTGGCTCCTGTGCTTGAGGTTCAGACGCGATCGATGATCTTGTCCACGTGGGCACGGCCTGTGGCCGCACAGTGCAGCCGCTGGCCGCACTGACCGGATTCGCGGTGCGAATCCGGCGCCGACTTCGCAAAATGATGGATGGCGTATGTCATACGCGATCAATAATTTTGTCGCCGAAGAGGCCCTGAGGACGCACCAGCAGGAAGCCCAGCGCCAGCACGTAGGCGAACCAGTTCTCGATGCCGCCGCCCAGGTAGGGGCCCAGGTAGATCTCGGAGAGCTTCTCGCCCACCCCGATCACCAGCCCGCCGACGATGGCGCCCGGCACCGAGGTGAGGCCGCCCAGGATCACCACCGGAAAGGCCTTGAGCGCCACCAGCGAGATGGAGAACTGCACGCCCAGCTTGCTGCCCCAGATGATGCCGGCCACCAGCGCGACGATGCCGCCCACCGACCAGACGATCACCCAGATGCGCGAGAGCGGAATGCCGATGGACTGGGCCGCCTGGTGGTCGTCCGCCACGGCGCGCAGGGCGCGGCCGGTGCGCGTCTTCTGGAAGAAGAGCGACAGCAGGGCCACCAGCATCGCGGCCACCAGCGCGGCATAGAGGTCTTCCTTGGACAGCAGCAGGCCGCCCTCGAAGACGTTCTCCAGCACGATCATCGGGTCCTTGGGCATGCCCACGTCGATCTTGTAGGTGGCGCTGCCGAAGATGAGCTGGCCCGCGCCGTCGAGGAAATAGGTGATGCCCAGCGTCGCCATCAGGAGCGTGATGCCTTCCTGGTTCACCAGCCGGCGCAGCGCCAGCCGTTCCACCAGCCAGGCCACCGCCACCATGCACAGCACCGCCGCGCAGAAGGCCAGCAGGTTGGCCAGCAGCAGGCTGCTGAAGCCCAGCCATTTCGGAAACCATTCGGCGAAGCGCGCCATGGCCAGCGCCGCGAACAGCACCATCGCGCCCTGCGCGAAGTTGAAGACGCCCGAGGCCTTGAAGATCAGCACGAAGCCCAGCGCGACCAGCGCATACAGCATGCCGGCCATCAGGCCACCGAATACCGTTTCGAGGAAAAATCCCATGCTTGTCTCCCGGTATCAGTGGCTGGCGCCCAGGTAGGCGCGAATGACGTCTTCGTTGGTGCGCACGGCTTCCGGCGTGCCGTCGCCGATCTTCTTGCCGTAGTCCAGCACCACCACGCGGTCGGAGATGTCCATCACCACGCCCATGTCGTGCTCGATCAGCACGATGGTGGTGCCGAACTCGTCGTTCACGTCGAGGATGAAGCGGCACATGTCCTGCTTTTCCTCCACGTTCATGCCGGCCATGGGCTCGTCCAGCAGCAGCACCTGCGGCTCCATGGCGAGCGCGCGGCCCAGGTCCACGCGCTTTTGCAGGCCGTAGGGCAACTGGCCCACCGGCGCCTTGCGCCAGGCCTGGATCTCCAGGAAGTCGATGATGCGTTCGACCACCTCGCGGTGGCGGATCTCCTCGTCCACCGCCGGGCCGATGCGCAGGGCCTGCATCAGCAGGTTGCTTTTGATCTTCAGGTTGCGGCCGGACATGATGTTGTCCAGCACGCTCATGCCCTTGAAGAGGGCCAGGTTCTGGAAGGTGCGCGCCACGCCCATCTCGGCCACCTGGCGGCTGTTCATGTGGTCGAAGGTCTTGCCCCGGAAGGTGATGGAGCCCTCCGACGGCGTGTAGACGCCGTTGATGCAGTTGAGCATCGAGCTCTTGCCCGCGCCGTTGGGGCCGATGATGGAGCGGATCTCGTGCTCGCGCACGTCGAACGAGATGTCGGTCAGCGCCTTCACCCCGCCGAATCGCAGGCTGATGTTGCGGACGTCGAGCACGACGTCGCCGATCTTCTTGGTGGTCATCTGCGGCTTCTTCCCTGGTTTCAGGCGGCCCGGCGGGCGGGGGCGAAGGTCTTGGCGTCCATCAGCACCAGGTCGGCGCTGACGCGGCCGGTGCGGCCGTCCTCGAACTTCACCTGCGTCTCGATGAACTGCGAGGTGCGGCCGGCATAGAGCGCGTCCACCAGCACTCCGTACTTGTCGGCGATGAAGCCGCGGCGGACCTTGTTGGTGCGGGTGAGTTCGCCGTCGTCGGCGTCCAATTCCTTGTGCAGCACCAGGAAGCGGCTCACCTGGCTGCCGGCCAGCAGTTCGTCGGTGGCGAGGTCGGCGTTCACCTTCTCCACGCAGTCGCGGATCAGGCCGTACACCTCGGGCTTGGCGGCCAAGTCGGTGTAGCCGGCGTAGGGCAGGTTGCGCCGCTCGGCCCAGTTGCCCACGGCGTCGAAGTCGATGTTGATCAGCGCGCAGGCCTTGTCGCGGCCATGGCCGAGGGCCACCACTTCCTTGATGTAGGGGAAGAACTTGAGCTTGTTCTCCACGTACTTGGGCGCGAACATGGCGCCGTCGTTGGCACCGCCCGAGAGGCGCCCCACGTCCTTGATGCGGTCGATGATCTTGAGGTGGCCCTGCGCGTCGAGAAAGCCCGCATCGCTGGTGCGGTACCAGCCGTCTTCCGTCAGCACCTCGGCCGTGGCGGCGGGGTTCTTGTAGTACTCGCGCAGCAGGCCGGCCGACTTGACCAGGATCTCGCCGTTGTCGGCCACCTTGATCTCCACGCCGCGAATGGGCACGCCCACCGTGTCGGCGCGGGCCTGGTTGTCGGGCTGCAGGCAGACGAACACGGCGGTCTCGGTGGAGCCGTAGAGCTGCTTGAGGTTGATGCCGATGGAGCGGTAGAAGGTGAACAGGTCCGGCCCGATGGCCTCGCCCGCCGTGTAGGCGACGCGCACCCGCGAAAAGCCCAGGGTGTTGCGCAGCGGGCCGTAGACCAGCAGGTCGCCCAGCGCGTAGAGCGCGCGGTCCACCACTCCCACCGGCTGGCCGTCCTGCAGCGCGGGGCCCACGCGGCGGGCGAGGGCCATGCACGCGTGGAACATGCGGCGCTTGAGGGCGCCCGCGTCTTCCATGCGGATCATCACGCTGGTCAGCAGGCCCTCGAACACACGGGGCGGAGCGAAGTAGTACGTCGGCCCGACTTCCTTCAGGTCGATAGTCACCGTGGCGGCCGACTCGGGGCAGTTCACCACGTAGCCGCAGGCCAGCCACTGCGCGTAGCTGAAGATGTTCTGGCCGATCCAGGCGGGCGGCAGGTAGGCCAGCACCTCCTCGCTGCTGGTCAGGCGGTCGAACTCGGCGCCGGCCGTGGCGCGGTCCAGCAGCGTGGCGTGGGTGTGCACCACGCCCTTGGGGTTGCCGGTGGTGCCGGAGGTGAAGAACATCGCCGCCACGTCCTCGGCCCGCGTGGCCGCGACCTGCTCGGCGAACCAGCCGGGCTGGCGGGCCACGAAGGCGTGGCCGGCCTCGGCCAGCGTGTCCATCGACTGCAGGCCGGGCTCGTCATAGTTGCGCAGGCCGCGCGGGTCGTCGAAGAAGATGCGGCTGATGGCCGGGCACTGCTCGCGGATTTCTAGCAGCTTGTCGACCTGCTCCTGGTCCTCGACGATGCAAAAGCGCACTTCGGCGTTGTTCAGCGGGTAGACACATTCGGCGGCCACCGCGTCCTGGTAGAGCGGCACCGGAATGGCGCCCAGCGACTGCGCGGCCAGCATGGTGGCGTAGAGGCGTGGGCGGTTGGCGCCGATCACCACCAGGTGCTCGCCGCGCGCCAGCCCGGCCTCGTGCAGGCCGGCGGCCAGGGCTGCCACCATGCGGGCCAGGTCCGCCCAACCGTGGGTCTGCCAGATGCCGTATTCCTTCTCGCGCAGCGCGGCGGCGGTGGGGCGCTCGGCGGCGTGGCGCAGCAGCAGTTGCGGGAATGTGGTGCTCATACCTCTCCTGTCAGGATGGTGGGGCGTCGCCTGCGGCGCGGGGGGTGCGGCGTGATCGTTCCATCGCGCGGCCTGGCGGCGGGAACGCCCTTGCGATGCCTTGCATGGTAGGAAGCACTTTGACGTCGATATGTCTTTGTGACGACAATTTGCGGGAAACTCCTGACGGGTCTAACCCTGCGCTGCGCTGCAGCAAACGCGCGGCTCCCGCGCTCGGGGCCGACACGGGCGGGGCGGTATCCTCCGGCCCCATGTACGCCCCGTTCTTCGGTCTGGAGCACGCTCCGTTCTCCATCGCGCCCGACCCGCGCTACCTCTTCATGAGCGACCGCCACCGCGAGGCGCTGGCCCACCTGCTCTACGGGCTGGATGCGGGCGGCGGCTTCGTGCTGCTGACGGGCGAGATCGGCACCGGCAAGACCACCGTCTGCCGCTGCTTCCTCGAGCAGATCCCGGCCCACTGCAACGTCGCCTACATCTTCAATCCCAAGCTCACCGTGGGCGAGCTGCTGCGCTCCATCTGCGATGAATTCGGCGTGGCGCACGCGCCCGCCGCGCCGGGCGCCGAGACCGTCAAGGACTGCCTGGACCCGCTGAACGCCTTCCTGCTGGCGCAGCACGCCGCCGGGCGCAACAACGTGCTCATCATCGACGAGGCGCAGAACCTGGCGCCCGACGTGCTGGAGCAGCTGCGCCTGCTCACCAACCTGGAAACCAGCGAGCGCAAGCTGCTGCAGATCATCCTGATCGGCCAGCCCGAGCTGCGCGGCATGGTCGCCAGCGCCGCGCTGGAGCCGCTGGCGCAGCGCGTGATCGCCCGCTTCCACCTGGACGCCCTCACCGCCCAGGAAACCGCGCAGTACGTGGACCACCGCCTGCGCGTGGCCGGCCTGTCCGGCCCGCTGCCCTTCGACCGGCGGGCGCTGCAGCGCGTGCACCGGCTGGCCCGGGGCGTGCCGCGCCGCATCAATCTGCTGTGCGACCGGGCGCTGCTGGGCGCGTATGCCGCCGGCACGTACCAGGTGACCGACGCGATCGTGCGGCGCGCGGCGCGCGAGGTGTTCGGCACCGCCCCCGGCGCGATTGCCGGCGCGGTTGCCGGTGCGGGCACCGATGGCGGGGCCCATCCCTCGCCGCGCTGGCGCACGGGTGCCGTGGGCGCCCTGGGCGCGCTGGCCGGCGCCGCCGTGGTGGCCGCCGGCGTGTGGGCCTGGCCGGGCGGGCGCATGGCGGGGCCAGCCGAGGCCGTGCAGCCTTTCAGCCCATCGCAGCGGGCCCAGGCCGGGGCGGAGGCGGCTGCGTCCATGCCGGCCGCTTCGGCCCCCGCCACCGCATCCAGCGCCGCGCCCTCGGCCGATGCGCTGGCACCGTTCCTGGCCGCGCAGCCGGTCGACGACGCAGCCGCCTGGCAAACGCTGGCGGCCGCCTGGGGCGCGGTGCTCACGGGCCGCGAGGGCAGCGCGGCCGATGCCTGCAGCGCCTGGCTGCCACCGGCGGGCCTGCGCTGCTGGCGCACGCCCCGCGCCAGCCTGAGCCTGGTGCGCCAGCTCGACCGGCCGGTGCTGCTGACCCTCTACCCCGGCGGCGACGCCGCCCCGGTGGCCGCCGTGCTGCGCGCGCTGCAGGGCGACGTCGCCACGCTGCAGGGCGCGCAGGGCCGCAGCGTGCGCCTGCCGGTCAGCGCGCTGGCACAGGTCTGGCGCGGCGAACTGGCGACGCTCTGGCGCGTGCCGCCCGGCCTGGCCGGCAGGATCGACAAGGGCGACCCCGCCGAACTCGGCGACGTGGCCACGCAGCCGGCCGGCGCCGCCTGGCTCGACCAGCAGTTGCCCGCCGCCGTAGACACGCCGGCGGCCGGTGCGCCCGGCGCGGCACGTGGCGCCGCGCTGGCCGAGCGGCGCGCCCGCATCCACCGCTTCCAGCTGGCCCAGGGCCTCACGCCCGACGGGCGGGCCGGGCCGCTCACCCTCATGCAGCTGAACCGCGCCGCTGGCGTCGAAGAACCGCGCCTGCGCACCGGAGCCTGAACACCATGTCGTACATCCTGGAAGCGCTGCGGCGCGCCGAAGCCGAACGCGGGCGGGGCGCCGTGCCCGGTCTGCACACGCCGGGGCCATCCGCCACCGGCACCCCCACGGCCGGGGGGCCCGAAAGGCCCCGGGCTGGGGCCGCCCTGGCGGTAGCGGGCGCGGCACTGGCCGCCGCCTTGGCCGCGGGCGGCATGTGGTGGTGGCAGCAGCCGCGCGGGGGCGGTGCGGTGGTGGCCGTGGCGCCGGCGCCCGCCGTGGCCACGCGGCCGGAGGCGGCGGCGTCCCCGGCCGGCCAGGCGTCGGCCCCCGGGGCGGCCCCTCTCGCAGCGCCGGAGCACGCAGCCGCAGCGCCGGCAAGCGCGCCGCCGCCGGCCGCCGCACGGGCGGAGCCGGCGCGGCCCGAGCGCCGGAGCGCGCCGTCCTCCGCCGCGCCGGCCGAGGCGCCGCGCACGGCCCGGGCCGTTGCCGCGCCGCCTGCGCGCAGCCCGGCACCCGCACCCGCACCCGCACCCGCACCCGCACCCGCCAAGGCCGCCTCGCCTGCCGGCACCGTCTTCGCGCCAGGCGACCTGCCCGCTTCGGTGCGCGAGCAGCTGCCCATGCTGCAGATCGCGGGCGTCACCTACTCGTCCAACCCGCTCTACCGCATGGCCATCGTCAACGGCCAGGTGTTGCACGAAGGGGACGCGGCGGCGCCCGGCCTGACGCTGGAGCGGGTGGAGCAGGGCCGCACGGTCTGGGCCTTCCAGGGCTACCGCTACGCCGTGCCGTCCAAGTAGCCGCGCTGGTTTTCCGGCGCCGAATCAGCCTGTGGCGCCCGCCGGTATTGCGCATTGCGCTATTGAATGAATAGCAATGTGTGGCCACTTCCGGCGGGGTGGCTTCCGGCGCCGGCCCCGGTCGTGGTATTCCCCCATCCGTGCCGGCCGCCTCCTGCGCCATGCTCGGGCGCATGAACCAGGACGTCACCCTGCACCAGCGCCGCAGGCCGCCCACCGCGCAGGAGCTGGCCGGCATTCCGTGGTTGGCCGCGCTGCAGCCGGCCGAGCGCGAGCGCGCCGTAGCGGCGCTGCGGGTGGGCGATGCGCTGGTGGGCGACCATGTCTGCCGGCTGGGCCGCCCGGTCACCTACTGGTTCGGCGTGGTCGAGGGCCTGCTCAAGATGAGCACCGATAACGAGCAGGGCCAGACCATGACCTTCGCCGGGCTGCCGCCGGGCGGCTGGTTCGGCGAGGGCACGGTGGTCAAGCGCGAGCCCTATCGCTACAACGTGCGGGCGCTGCGCAAGAGCGTGGTGGCCGGCCTGCCGCTGGAGACCTTCCACTGGCTGCTGGACCATTCCATCGGTTTCAACCGCTTCGTGATGGGGCAGCTCAACGAGCGGCTGGGCCAGTTCATCGGCGCGCTGGAGATCGACCGCATGGCCAACACCGACCTGCGGGTGGCGCGCAGCCTGGCGGCGCTCTTCAACCCCGTGCTCTACCCGAACGTGGGCGAGGTGCTGCGCATCACGCAGCAGGAGCTGGCCTACCTGGTGGGCCTGTCGCGCCAGCGGGTGAACGAGGCGCTCACCACGCTCGATGCGCAGGGTGCCATCCGGGTGGAATACGGCGGCCTGCGGGTGCTCGACCTGGCGGCGCTGAGGAGCGGCAGCTTCGCGCCTCCGGGCGTGGCCGGCGCCGGCCGCGAGCCGAAGGCTGGCGCCGCTGCGACGACCGCGCCGCGCCGCCGCGCGCGGCGGGCCACGCCGCCCGCGCAGCCCCCGGCCGCGGATCCGCTCAGCGGGTGAGTGCGCGGGGGGCCGGGCTTGCCGCCGTGCGCAGGGCAGGGCGGCGGGGTGCCGCCACCGCCGCGTGGGGCGCGGGCAGGGGCGATGCGGCGGCCAGCGCGGCCGGCTGCCAGTCGCGGCCGTCGCTGCCGGCACCGTCGCCGGGCTCGCGCGACAGGCGGAACTGGCCCACCACGTGCGTCAGCCGGGCGGCCTGCTCGCGCAGGCTGTCGGCGGCGGCCGAGCTTTCCTCCACCAGTGCGGCGTTCTGCTGCGTCATGGCGTCCAGCTCGCCCACCGACTGGCTGACCTGGCCGATGCGCTCGCTCTGCGACTGCGCGGAGGCGGTGATCTCGCCCATGATGTCCGACACGCGGCGCACCGACTCCACCAGTTCGCGGATGGTGGAGCCCGCCTGGCCCACCAGCGTGCTGCCCTGGCTCACGTGCGCGCCGCTGGCCTGGATCAGCGCCTTGATCTCCCGCGCCGCATCGGCCGACCGGCCGGCCAGCGCCCGCACTTCCGACGCCACCACGGCGAAGCCCCGGCCCTGTTCGCCGGCACGCGCGGCCTCCACGGCGGCGTTCAGCGCCAGGATGTTCGTCTGGAACGCGATGCCGTCGATCACGCTGATGATGTCGCCGATCTTGTGCGAGCTGGCGCTGATGGTGTCCATGGTGTTGACCACCTGCGACACCACCTCGCCGCTGCGCGTGGCCACGTCGGATGCGGAAGACGTGAGCCCGTGCGCCTGGCGCGAGGCGTCCGCGCTCTGCGTCACCGTGTGGGTGATGTCGCCCAGGGCCGAGGCGGCTTCCTGCAGGTTGCGCGAGGTGTGCTCGGTGCGCTGGCTCAGATCGAGGTTGCCCGAGGCCACCTCGGCGCTGGCGACCAGGATGGAATCGGCCGCGGTGCTGATCTCGCCCACCAGCGTGCGCAGTCGCTCCTGCATGGCGGCGATGGCTTCGAGCAGCCGGCCGGTCTCGTCGTGCATGCGCACCTCCACCTGCGAGGTGAGGTCGCCCCGGGCGATGCGCTCGGCCACCACCACGGCGCGGCCCAGCGGCTGGGTGATGCTGCGCGTCGCCCGCCAGGCGATCAGCACGCCGGCGGCGATGGCCAGCACCACCAGCAGGGCGCTCAGGGCGCGCGCCCGCTGCTGCGTGGCCTCGGCCGTGGCCACCACGTCGGCGTTGAGCTGCTCCTGCAGCTCCAGCATCTTGCCCAGCTGGGCGCGCCAGGCGGCCTCGAGCGGCGCCACGCGGGTCATCAGGCCCAGCGACGCGCTTACCGTGTCGCCGTCATTGATCGCCTTCAGGGACGACTCGATCTCCGGGCGGACCTTGCGCGCCTGCGCCTGGATGTCGGCGGCCAGCTGCTGCTCCGCCGGCGAAGCGGCCCCGTCCACCAGCAACTGCTGCAGGCTCGCCGCGTCGCGGGCATAGCGCTCCAGCACCTGGCCGGCGCGGGCCACCTGGTCGGCGGATTGCCGCGGGTCGATCTCGGTCAGCATGGCCGCCGAGCGGCTGTGCAGGCCGACCGCGCTGACGCTGTCGAGCAGGCTGTTGACCAGCCGCGTCTTGCCGGCGCTGGTCGATGCGATGTACTGCATCTGCCCCTGCACGGTGGCCAGCGACCACTGGCCCACCAGCGCGATGGCCAGCACCAGCAGCAGGATGCAGCCGAAGCCCCAGCCCAGGCGCGTGGAGATCGACAGGGAGTTGAGACGGGTTCTGGCGGCCATGAAGGGGTTCCTGAAAGGTCAAAGGGATCCATGCAGCAAGATGAATGCCTGCGAATGGTTGCGGTTGTTACAAGTAATGCCTGCGAGAAAGTGAAAAATGGCGAAGACTACGCCGGTCCGCCCGCCGCCATCATGCCTATCAAATCCTGCTTTCGGTACGTCTTTACATCGGGTGAAGCTCCTTTTTTCATAGCAGCTCACAGGGCGTCCGACGTGTCGGAACGGCCTCGCAGGGGCGGGGCGGCTTCGGCATTGTTACAAGCGCGGGCCTGCCTGGCGCATGCCGTACATCGCCCGGGGGGGCTCGTTGCGGGCTTTTTGGCTGCCGGAACGATGGCGCTCTGCGCGCCGCCCGCCCGCTCCGCAACGGTGCAGGTCACGGTGCAGGACGCGGCGGGCCAGCCCCTCGCCGGCGCGGCCGTGTTCCTGGAGTCGGCCGAGGCGCGGCGCCTGGTGCGACCGCTGGCCGACGCCGAGATGGGGCAGCAGAACCTGAAGTTCGTGCCCGAGGTGCTGGTGGTGCCGGTGGGCACGGCGGTGCGCTTTCCGAACCATGACACGGTGCGCCACCACGTCTATTCGTTTTCCCCGGCCAAGAAGTTCGAGCTCAAGCTCTACGCGGGCGTGCCCGCCAATCCGGTGGTGTTCGACCAGGCGGGCGTGGCCGTGCTGGGCTGCAACATCCACGACCACATGGTGGGCTGGGTGCTGGTGGTCGACACGCCCTACTACGCCCAGAGCGCCGCGCCCGCGGGCGGCGCCCGCATCGACAAGGTGCCCGCCGGCAGCTACCAGCTGCGCGTGTGGCACGCCAGCCTGCCGGTGGGCGCGCCCGCCCATGCGCAGGCGCTCACGGTGCCCGAGGCGGGCGGCCCGCCGGTCGTGGTGCGGCTGACCGCAGCGAAACCCTGATGGGCCCGCGCCGCACGTCCTTGCCTGCCCGGCTGCTCTCCCGGCTGCGCCTGGCGCTGCCGCGCAGCCTGATCGGCCGGCTGGTGGGGCTGTCGCTGCTGCTGCTTCTGGCCGTGCAGCTGGCCGGCTTCGCCGTGGTGCGCGCCACCATAGACCGCAACGCGCGCATCCAGATCGAGGGCGCGCTCGACGGCGACGCGCGCGCCTGGCAGCGGGTGCTGGCCTACAACGCCGAACGGCTGCAGCAGGCCGCGGCGCTGCTGGCGGCCGACTATGGCTTTCGCTCGGCGGTACTCTCGGGCGACGTGGACACCATGCAGTCGGTGCTGGACAACCACGGCCGGCGCATCGGCGCGGCGGTGTCGGCGCTGCTGGACGAGCGCATGGCGCTGGTATCGGCCAGCGTGAAGGGCGGCGCCAGCGCCTATGAGGTGGCGCTGGGCCAGGCCGTGCCGCTGCTGGCCTTCGGCGAGAAGAAGGACCGCCGCATCGTGGTGGTGGGCGGCGTGCCCTACCAGTTCGTCATGGTGCCCATGCGCGCTCCGCTGGTCATCGGCTGGGTGGTGATGGGCTTTCCCATCAGCCAGGCCCAGGCGCTGGAGCTGCAGCAGCTGCGCTCGGCCGACGTGGCCCTGCTGGTGGCCGCGGGCGACGGCAGCCTGTCGGTGCCCGTCAGCAGCCTGGCCGGCGACGTGGCCGAGCGCCTGCGCCGCGCCGGCGCCGTGGGGGAGCTGCACACCCAGCACGGCGACCTGCTGGCGCGCACCGTAAGCATGGACAGCCTGGGCGGGCAGGTGCAGGCGGTGATCTTGCGGTCGGTGCAGGAGGTGGTGGCCCCCTACCGGCGCCTGCAGGTCATGCTGGGCATCGTCACCCTGCTCGGCGTGCTGCTCTTTGCCGCCGCCCATGGCTGGATGGCGCACCGCATGACGGTGCCGCTGCGCTCGCTGATCGCCGCCACGCGCCGCATGGCCCGCGGCAACTACGCCGAGCCCATGGGCTACACGCGGCGGCGCGACGAGATCGGCAACCTGGCGCGGGCGTTCGACCGCATGCGGCTCGACATCGCCGGCCAGCAGGCCGAGATCCACCGCCTGGCCCTGACCGACCGGCTGACCGGCCTGCCCAACCGGGAGCACTTCCGCGCCCTCCTGATGAAGGCCATGGCGCCTCGGGCGGGCGGCGGCGCGCCGCTGGCCGTGCTGTCGCTGGACCTGGACCGCTTCAAGCACGTCAACGGCGTGCTGGGCTACGCCATGGGCGACCGGCTGCTGCAGGCCGTGGCCGAGCGCATCGGCGGGCAGGCCCGCTCGGCCAGCGACGTGGTGGCCCGCCTGGGCGGCAATGCCTTCGCGATGCTGCTGCCCGGCGCCACGCCCGAGGAAGCCGCCGCCGTGGCCCAGCGCATCGCCCGGGCCTTCGAGACCCCCCTGGCGCTGGGCGACCAGACGCTGGACGTGAGCGCGGGCATCGGCATCGCCTGCTGGCCCGGCCCGGCCGGCGACGCCGACACGCTGCTGAGCCATGCGGAGATCGCCATGTACGCGGCCAAGCAGCGCCTGAGCGGCGCCACGCTCTACGACACCGCCATGGACTCGTCGAGCCCGCAGAGCCTGTCCATGCTGACCGACCTGCGCCATGCCATCGACCATGGCGAGCTGCGGCTCTACCTGCAGCCCAAGGTGGCGCTGGGCGGCGGGCCGGGCCGGGCGGCCGAGGCGCTGCTGCGCTGGCAGCACCCGGAGCGCGGCCTGGTGCCGCCGATGCAGTTCATTCCATTCGCCGAGCAGACCGGCTTCGTGCGCCACCTGACGCTCTGGGTCTTCGGCGAGGTGGCGCGCCTGCTGGCTCGCCCGGACGTGCGGGCGACGGGGCTGCGGGTGTCGGTGAACCTGTCCACCCGAGACCTGCTGGACCCGGAGCTGCACCAGAAGCTGGGCGCGTTGCTGGCGCAGCAGGGCGTGGCCGCCGCGTCGTTCTGCCTGGAGATCACCGAAAGCGCCATCATGGACGACCCCCAGCGCGCCGAGGCCATGCTCAACCGGTTATCGGGCCTGGGCTTTCGGCTGTCCATCGACGATTTCGGCACCGGCTACTCGTCGCTGGGCTATCTGCGGCGCCTGCCGGTGGACGAGCTGAAGATCGATAAATCGTTCGTGATGGGCATGGCCTCGGCGGGGCAGGAGCTGGCCGCGGGCGACGGGCACGGCGACGTGCAGATCGTGCGCTCCACCATCGACCTGGCGCACAACCTAGGCCTGACGGTGGTGGCCGAGGGGGTGGAGACCGAGGCCGTGATGGAGCGCCTGCGGGGCCTGCGCTGCGACGACGCGCAGGGCTATTTCATCAGCCGCCCGCTGCCGGTGGGCGACTTCCTGGCCTGGCTGCACGAGGGGCCGGGCGCCGCGCCGCCATCCCCCGCCGCCGGCTGAGCCGCCGGCGCGAGACAATGGCGGCATGTCCGCCACGCCGCCCTCCCGCCCTCCGCTCCGTCCCGCTGCCGGCGCCGCAGCCTCGCCCGCGACCCCGCCTTCGACGCCCTCGGCCCCCGCGCCCGCCGCCCGGCCCACCCTGCGCCGCCCCGAGGGCGCGCCGCCCGTCATGCCCCCGTCGCGCCGAGGCGCCACGCCCGCGCCCCGCCCGGCGCCTGGTGCGGCGCGTCCACCGGCGGGCCAGGGCGGCCTGCCAGCAGGGCGCGCCCCGGCGGGCGGGCGGCCCGGTCCGTCGCAGCCACCGCAGCCCGGCTGGCGCGCCGGCGCATCGGCACCTGCGCCCTACAGCCCGCAGCGCCCGCCCGGTCCCCGGCCCGGCGCCGCGCCGCAGGGCGCTCGGCGCGCGCCGCAGGCCGGCGACACCCAGCGGCTCAACAAACGCATGGCGGAGCTGGGCCTGTGCTCCCGGCGCGAGGCCGACGACTGGGTCGCCATGGGCTGGGTGCGGGTGAACGGCGCGGTCGCCGTGATGGGCCAGCAGGTGACGGCGGCCGACCGCATCGAGGTGGACGCCCAGGCCCACGGCCAGCAGGAGCGGCAGGTGACCATCCTCATGCACAAGCCCATGGGCTACGTCAGCGGCCAGGCCGAGGACGGCCACACGCCCGCCGTCGCGCTCATCAACCCCCGCACGCACTGGCGCGAAGACCCGAGCGGGCTGCGCTTCACGCCGCCGCACCTGCGCGGCCTGGCGCCCTGCGGCCGGCTCGACATCGACTCCGTCGGCCTGCTGGTGCTGACGCAGGACGGCCGCGTGGCCCGCCAGCTGATCGGCGAGAACTCCGAGGTGGACAAGGAATACCTGGTGCGCGTGCAGTACGGCGACATCGCCACCGACGTGCAGCGCGCCTTTCCGGCCGACCGGCTGGCGCTGCTGTGCCACGGCCTGTCGCTGGACGGCCAGCCCTTGAAGCCCGCGCAGGTGGAGTGGCAGAACCCCGAGCAGCTGCGCTTCGTGCTCACCGAGGGCAAGAAGCGCCAGATCCGCCGCATGTGCGAGCAGGTCGGTCTGAAGGTGGTGGGCCTGAAGCGCATCCGCATCGGCCGCGTGGTGCTGGGCCATCTGCCGGTGGGGCAGTGGCGCTACCTGGGCGCGAACGAGCGGTTCTGATCGGAAAGAGGAGCGCCCCTCGCTCGTCTGGCGGGCGTTTGCAGGGAGTTCGTGCCGCAAGCGCCGGTGGATGAAGCGCGTCCAGCTATCGAATTGGTAGCATCCGCTGGCGTGGGGCCTGCGGGTACGCGGACTTGGGCGCGCCCCTGGCGGCCTTCAGGCGCTGGTGGAGGCCGCCACCGGCGTGCGTCGGGCGGGCCGGTTGTCGAGCGCGTGGCGCACCCGCCGCGCCAGCTCGTTCAACGAGAAGGGTTTGCCCAGCAGGTCCACGCCCGCGTCCAGCGCGCCGTGCTTCATCGCGTTGCGCGCATAGCCGGTGGCGAACAGCACCTTCAGCCCCGGGCGGCGGCGCCGCGCCGCCTCGGCGAGCACGCAGCCGTTGACCTCGGGCATCACCACGTCGGTGAAGAGCAGGGCGATCTCCGGGTGCGCGTCGATCAGCCGCAGCGCGGCGGCGGCGCCGTCCGCCTGCAGCACGCGGTAGCCCAGCTCGTCCAGCGCGTCGACGGAGCACTGCCGCACCCCGGGCTCGTCGTCCACCACCAGCACCACCTCGCCCCGGCCGGCCGGCGGGGCGGCGGGAGGCAGGGGGGCTGCGGCTTCGGGGCAGGTCGGCTGCTGCGGCACGTCCGCCAGGCGCGGCAGGTACATCCGCACCGTGGTCCCCCGGCCGGGCCCGGACTCGATCCGGACATGGCCACCCGACTGCTGGATGAAGCCGTAGACCTGGCTCAGCCCGAGCCCGGAGCCGCGCCCCACTGGCTTGGTGGTGAAGAAAGGCTCGAACGCCTGGGCGATGACGTCCGGCGTCATGCCCGAGCCGTTGTCGCTCACCGCGATCAGCACATGGGGGCCCGGCGCCGCGCCGGGGTGCCCGGCGGCCTGGCAGGCGTCGAGGTGGACGTTGGCGGTTTCGATGGCGAGGCGCCCGCCGCCCTCCATTACTGACGCGGTGCCCATCGCGTCCCGGCTGTTGAGCGCCAGGTTCACGATGACGCCTTCCAGCTGGTTGCGGTCGGCATGGATGCGCCAGAGCCCGTCGGCCTGCACCGTCTCCAGCCGGATCGCGGCGCCCAGCACATGCCGCAGCATGTCCGACATGCCCGCGAGCAGCTGGTTGGCGTCCAGCGGCTCCGGGCGGAGCGGCTGGCGGCGCGAGAAGGCCAGCAAGCGCTGGGTCAGCTGCGCGGCGCGGCGGGCGCCCTCGCGGGCCGCGTGCACGTAGCGCTGGGCGCACGGGTCGGCATGCGCGAAGCGGCGGTCCAGCAGCTCCAGCGAGCCCAGCACCACCGCCAGCATGTTGTTGAAGTCGTGCGCGATGCCGCCCGTGAGCTGGCCCACCGCTTCCATCTTCTGCGCCTGACGCAGCGCCTGCTCGGTCTGCAGGCGCGCGGCGACTTCCTCGGCCACCCGCTGCTCGAGCGCGGTGTTGAGCTCGCGCAACGCGGTCTCGGCCTGGCGACGCTGGCTGATGTCCTGGAACAGCACGGCGACCTGGCTGCGCTCCGCCGGCTCGACGCGGAAGGCCGCCAGCTCCAGGTGGCGGCCGGTGCGGGCCAGCGTGCGCTCGAAGCGCACCGGCTCGCCGGTCAGCAGCACCCGGCGGTAGATGTCCACCCAGGCGTCCGCATCGGCGTCGGCCGGAGCCAGCGCACGCACGCGCTGGCCCACCACGTCGGCGATGCCGGTGTGGGCCCGGTAGGCGCGGTTGGCCGCGACGTGGACGTAGTCGCTGAGCGGCCCGTGCGGCCCGTCCAGGAACTCGATGATGCAAAAGCCTTCGTCGATGCGGTCGAAAAGCGTCTGGTAGCGCCGCTCGCTCTCCTGCAGCGCCAGCTCGGTGGCCCGGCGGTCGGTCAGGTCGGTGATGGTGCCGATCCATTCGGCGAGCGTTACCCCGGCGCCGAACACCGGTGTGGCGCGCGACGAGGCCCAGCCCACGCTGCCGTCGGCGCGCAGCAGCCGGTGCTCCACCTGCAGCGCGCACTGTGTGCGCACGGCGTGTGAGATGGCGTCCCGCACCGCCCCGTGGTCGTCCGGGTGCACGTACTGCGTGAGCCATCCGGCCATCGGCACGGCCGCGTCGGGCACCAGACCGTGGCCGCCCAGCTCCAGCAACTGCTCCCAGTCCGCGCTCATGCGGAAGAGGGCGCAGGCGTTCGACAGCGCCAGCGACTTCAGGCGCTGCTCGCTGGCCGCCAGGCGCTGCTGCGCGCGGACCTGGCCGGTGGTTTCGCAGCCGGTGCACAGCACGCCCCGCACGGCGCCCGCGTCGTCCCGCAACGGGGTGAAGGAAAGGCAGAACCACGCCGGCTCTTGGGTGTCGTCGCGCCCGCCGCGCGGCGCCACCATGCGCAGATCCTGCGTGTGCGCGGCCTGCCCCGCCAGCGCGGCGGCCACCAGCGGGGCCGCATCAGGCAGGATGTCGGCCCACACGGCCTCGAGCGGCGCGCCCAGGGCCTGCGGGTGCCGGTCGCCCAGCAGTTGCGCGCAGGGCGCGTTGTAGACCGTGCCGAGCGCCGGCCCCCAGGCCAGCCAGGTGGGCGCCGCCGAGTCCAGCACCAGCGACACCGCGGCGCGCAGCGGGCCCGGCCAGCCGGCCGGCTCGCCCAGCGGCGAGCGGCTCCAGTCGCATCCGCGCAGCAGCGGATGGGCCGGGGCGCCGCCCGGCAGGAAGTGCGGCGCGCCGGGGAGCGTCATGCCGCCCGTGCCGACGAGGGGCGTGCGCTCGATGCAGGGCGGGAGTCAGTCATCCGCCAGCAGGGCCTGGTAGATCACGGCGCCGATGATGGCGCCCGCGATGGGGGCCACCCAGAAGAGCCACAGCTGCGACGCGGCGATCTCGGGGCCGAACAGCGCCGGGCCGGTGCTGCGGGCGGGGTTGACCGAGGTGTTGGTCACCGGAATGGAGATCAGGTGGATCAGCGTGAGCGCCAGGCCGATGGCCATGCCGGCGAAGCCATCGGCGGCGCGTCGGTCGGTCGCGCCCAGGATGACCAGCAGGAAGACGGCGGTGAGCACCACTTCGGTGATGAGCGCGGCCATCAGGCTGTAGTGGCCGGGCGAGTGCGCGCCGTAGCCGTTGGTGGCGAAGCCGCCGATCTCCGCGCCCGGCTTGCCGGTGGCGATCAGGTACAGCAGGCCGGCGGCGGCGATGGCGCCCAGCACCTGCGCGACGATGTAGCCGGGCAGCTCCGCCGCGCGGAACCGGCCGCCCACGGCCAGCCCGATCGACACGGCAGGGTTGAAGTGGCCGCCGGATACCGGGCCGAAGGCATAGGCCCCGGTCAGCACCGTGAGGCCGAAGGCGAGCGACACGCCCAGCAGGCCGATGCCCAGCTGCGGAAAGGCCGCTGCCAGCACCGCGCTGCCACAGCCGCCGAACGTCAGCCAGAACGTGCCGAGGAATTCGGCGGACCATTTTTTAATGTTGCTGTGGCTGCCCATGGCGTGCCCTCCCTGCCGTGCTTCGGCTGTCGATGGAAAAGGAATGAACGGATGCAAAAAGCCCACGACGAGGTGTGCGCGGGCTTTGGGGAATGTTAGGCAGGCAGGCTTCGAAACGTCGGCCGGCAATGTGAACAATGTCTGCCCTTCGGGCGGGCCACACTTCTTGATAATTGCGGCCCCGGCCCGATCTGTGCCGGCGTCGCATTTTTCGTGAACCTCGTTTCAGTCACACATTCACCATGAGCAAGCAAACCCATTCCTTCCAGGCCGAAGTGGCGCAACTGCTGCACCTGGTCACCCACTCGCTCTATTCCAACCAGGAAATCTTCCTGCGCGAGCTGATCTCCAATGCGTCCGACGCCTGCGACAAGCTGCGCTTCGAGGCGCTCAACAACGCCGCGCTGTATGAAGACGCGCCGAACCTGGAAGTGCGCGTGGCCTTCGACAAGGCGGCCAAGACCATCACCATCACCGACAACGGCATCGGCATGAGCGAGCAGGAGGCGATCGACCACCTGGGCACCATCGCCAAGAGCGGCACCAAGGACTTCATGAGCCGACTGTCGGGCGACCAGAAGCAGACGGCCAGCGAGCAGGGCCAGCTGATCGGCCAGTTCGGTGTGGGCTTCTACTCGGGCTTCATCGTGGCCGACCGGATCACGGTCGAATCGCGCCGCGCCGGCCTGCCGGCCGAGCAGGGCGTGCGCTGGATCAGCGGCGGCACGGGCGACTTCGAGGTCGAGACCATCACCCGCCCCGCGCGCGGCACCAGCATCATCCTGCACCTGCGGGACGATGCCGAGGAGTTCCTCAACGCCTGGAAGCTCAAGTCCGTCATCGCCAAGTATTCCGACCACATCAGCCTGCCCATCCTGATGGAAAAGGAAGCGTGGAAGGACGGCGAGAACGACCAGCCCGGCGAGATGGTCAAGACCGGCGAGTGGGAAGCCGTCAACAAGGCCAGCGCGCTCTGGACCCGGCCGAAGAAGGACATCACGGCCGAGCAGTACCAGGACTTCTACAAGGCCATCAGCCACGACCACGAGAACCCGCTCACCTGGAGCCACAACCGGGTCGAGGGCAACACCGAATACACGCAGCTGCTCTACATCCCTGCCAAGGCGCCGTTCGACTTGTGGAACCGCGACAAGAAGGCCGGCGTGAAGCTCTACGTGAAGCGCGTCTTCATCATGGACGACGCCGAGGCGCTCATGCCCACCTACCTGCGCTTCGTCAAGGGCGTGATCGACTCCAGCGACCTGCCGCTCAACGTGAGCCGCGAGCTGCTGCAGGAAAGCCGCGACGTGCGCGCCATCCGCGAGGGCTCGACCAAGCGCGTCCTCTCCATGCTGGAAGACCTCGCCAAACATGACAAGCACACCGCCGGGGAGGGCGCCGACGGCGTGACCGACGTGGTGAGCGAGGAAGACAAGGCCAAGGAGGGCAAGTACAGCCAGTTCTACGCCGAGTTCGGCGCGGTGCTCAAGGAAGGCCTGGGCGAGGACTTCGGCAACCGCGAGCGCATCGCCAAGCTGCTGCGCTTCCCGTCCACCACCACCGAGTCGGTGACCGTCTCGCTGGCCGACTACAAGGCCCGCATGAAGGAAGGCCAGGAGGCGATCTACTACATCACCGCCGACACCCTGGCCGCCGCGAAGAACAGCCCGCAGCTCGAGGTCTTCAAGAAGAAGGGCATCGAGGTGCTGCTGATGGCCGACCGCGTGGACGAGTGGGCGCTGAACTATCTGCACGACTTCGACGGCACGCCGCTGCAGTCGGTGGCCAAGGGCGCCGTGGACCTGGGCAAGCTGCAGGACGAGGCCGAGAAGAAGGCCGCCGAGGAAGCGGCCGAGAGCTTCAAGCCCGTGCTGGCCCAATTGAAGGAAGCGCTCAAGGACAAGGCCCAGGACGTGCGCGTCACCACCCGCCTGGTCGATTCGCCCGCCTGCCTGGTCACCACCGAAGACGGAATGAGCACCCAGCTGGCACGCCTGCTCAAGCAGGCTGGGCAGCAGGCGCCCGACACCAAGCCGGTGCTGGAGGTGAATCCCGAGCACACGCTGGTGAAGAAGCTGGAGGGCAGCGTGCACTTCCACGACCTGGCCCACATCCTGTTCGACCAGGCGCTGCTGGCCGAAGGCGGGCTGCCAGAAGACCCAGCGGCCTACGTGAAGCGGGTGAACGCGCTGCTGGTCTAGGAGTGACCAGGGAGCCCACGGGTTGTCCCCGCGCCGAGCAGCGCCTGGGGCAGCCCGGCCATTCCCGCTTCCGCGCAGGGGCATGCCCTGCTTTTCCGCCGGTATTTGGTTGGTTGAACTTTATTAACAATCAGCGGCGGGGTGACGTACGGCCCCGCAGGGCGCCCGGCGAAGTCCGGGCAGGCGCCGCCGGCCTTGGCAGCCGGCGGCAGGACACGCACGGCGGCTCCGCTGGTGCAACCGGGGCTGCCGCGCCAGCGGCCCGTGTCGCCTTCGCACCGCTGCGCAGCGCGGTCGATACCTCGTAAGATGCGCCCCAATCGCATCTTCACGTTCCGTTACCGGCACTCGCTCCCCCCTCGTTCGCTCCCCCCTCGTTCGACCGGCGCGCCTGCCCCAACGACCTCCCGCCATGCTGCGTTTCTTCGCACTCTTTCTCTTTCTGCAACTGTCGCTGTTCGGGCTGAACATTCTGAGCTGGGTGCAGGAACACATCGTGCTGCCCTGGACGGCGTTGCTGGCGCACATCTGCGCCACACTGGTCACCACCTTCGACAGCACGGCGGCCTCGCAGGGCAAGGTGCTGTGGAACCAGGCCACGGGCTTCGGCGTCTCCATCGAAGCCGGTTGCAACGGCATCGAGGCGTGCATCGTGCTGTTCGCCGCGATCATGGCGTTTCCTTCCACGTGGCGGCACAAGCTGGTGGGCATCCTGGCGGGGTTCGCCGCAGTGCAGGCGCTCAATGTGGTGCGGGTCATCAGCCTGTTCTACCTGGGCCAGTGGAACACCGCGGTATTCGACTTCGCCCATGAATTCCTCTGGCAGGGCCTCATCATGCTGGACGTGCTGGTGGTCTGGCTGCTGTGGGTGCGCGCCGGTGCCCGCAAGGCGCGGCTGAATGCGCCGCCGCCGCCCCCCGAGGAGCCGCCGGCGCCTCCGCTCGCGCCGCGTGCTCCGGTCCGGCCGTCCGGTGGCCCAGGGCAGGTCAGCTCGTCGCTCGATCTGTCCCCGCACGCCAAGCCGTCGGCCTGAGCCCGAAACCCATGCGCGGCGCGAGTCGATGAACGAACGAGCAGGTGGTTCATTCGTCCACGCACCGACTCCCCCGCGCGCAGCGCCCCCCACCCCTCTTTTGCCTGAACCCAAGGAACTGCCATGCGACGCCCCTCGGTGCTGGTGACTTTCGCCCTGTCCGCCTTCGTGGGCGTGCTGGCGCTGACCTTGCTGTGGACCAAGGTCTCGCCGTGGACCTCCTACCCGGTGGCCGTGATCTCGCACATGGTGCTCGAGCGCGTGACCCCGATGTGGGTGCGCACGGTGCGCACCTCGCCCGGGCACATCGAGGTGGACACCACCGTGGAGGTGCCGGTGGACAAGGCGGGCGGCCGGCGTGCCGAGGTCACGCTGGACGCCGACCCCGGCCGCTATGCCTACGGCCTGCCGATCTTCCTGGCGCTGCTGCTGGCCGCGCGCGTGTCCGCCAAGGCCGGGGGCCGGTTGCGCCGTGCCGTGATGGGCTACCTGCTGCTGCTGCCGGCGCAGGCGGCCAGCCTGGTGATGTTCCTGCTGATGCAGCTGGCGCTCACGGCCCGCATGGACACGGCCGCCCTGCGCGTGGGCAGCTGGGAGTTGAACACCATCGTCTTCGGCTACCAGCTGGGCGTGCTGGTGCTGCCCACGCTGGTGCCCGTGCTGGTCTGGCTGTGGCTGGACCGGCAGTTCTTCACCACCGTCATCGTGCAGGGCTGGAAGGATGCGATGGCGCGGCGCTGACTGCTTCCGTCTCCGTCTGCGTGTCTGGATCGGCAGGGTTCACGCCGCCAGCGGCTCCTCGCCCATGGACTCGATCTGCTCGTGCAGCTGGTGCACCTGGCCTCGCCAGTAGTCGCTGCTGCCGAACCACGGGAAATTGATCGGAAAGATCGGATCGGCCCAGCGGCGGGCCAGCCAGGCGCTGTAGTGGATGAGCCGCAGCGTGCGCAGCGGCTCGATCAGTGCCAGCTCGCGCCGGTCGAAGCTGCGGAACTGCTCGTAGCCGTCCAGCAGGGCCGACAGCTGCTGCGTGCGCTGGCGGCGGTCACCCGAGAGCATCATCCACAAGTCCTGCACCGCCGGGCCGGTGCGCGCGTCGTCCAGATCGACGAAATGCGGGCCGCCCCGGCCATATTCGTCCAGCGGCGTCCAGAGCACATTGCCAGGGTGGCAATCGCCGTGCAGCCGGATGGCGGTGGCTGAATTCAGGCCAAAACTGCCGCCAGCGCTGGTTGAACCAGCGCCTTTAGCTATCAAATCAAGAGCGTTTTCGCAGGCGTCTCGCCAGGCGGACTGCTGGTCCAGCGGAATGATGTCCGAGCCCAGCAGCCAGTCGAAGGGTTCGCGGCCCAGCGTCTGCACATCGATGGCGGGGCGGTGCGCGAAGGGGCGCGCGGCGCCCACGGTGTGGATGCGGGCGAGAAAGCGGCCGATCCATTCCAGCACCTCGAAATCGTCCAGCTCCGGCGTGCGGCCGCCGCGCCAGGGGCTGACCGAGAACGCGAAACCGGCGTGCGTGTGCAGCGTGCGGCCCTCGATGGCCAGGGGCGCCACCATCGGCACCTCGGCCGCTTCGAGTTCGGCCGCGAAGGCGTGCTCCTCCAGGATCTGCGCCTCGCTCCAGCGGCCGGGGCGGTAGAACTTGGCCACCACGCGGCTGCCGTCGTCTTCCAGCGTCGCCTGATAGACCCGGTTCTCGTAAGAGCCCAGCGCCATCAGCCGGCCGTCGCCGTAGAGACCCACGCTGGCCAGGGCGTCGAGCACCAGGTCGGGCGTGAGCGTGGCGTACGGGTGGGCGCCGCCGGGCGCGCCGGTGCCGAAAGGGGAAGAAGGGTCTGAGGGCGTCTGCATGCGCGCATTGTCGGCCACCAGCCGGGCCGGCCCGTGCCGCCGACGAGGCCGTTGCGGCCAACCGATGCACCATGAAAAAAGCTGCCCGCGCTACTGCAATCAGCGCGGGCAGCTATGGTTTCGATAGCTGCCGCAGGGCGGAAGCTTCGAAACGATGGGGGGTGGCTCAGACCAGCGTGATCGTCACGTCGATGTTGCCGCGCGTGGCGTTGGAGTAGGGGCAGACCTGGTGGGCTGCGTCCACCAGTTGCTGGGCCTTGTCCTTCTCCAGGCCGGGCAGCGACACCTTCAGGCGGGCGGCGATGCTGTAGGCGTTCGGGATCTGGCCCAGGTCGACTTCGGCGTCCACCGCCACGTCCTGCGGCACGGCGATGCCCAGCTTGCCGCCGACGGCCTTCATGGCGCCGATGAAGCAGGCGGAATAGCCGGCGGCGAAGAGCTGCTCGGGGTTGGTGCCGGTGCCGCTGGTGCCGGGGGCCGACAGCTTCACGTCCAGACGGCCATCGTCGGTGCGCGAGGCGCCGTCACGGCCGCCGGTGGTGTGGGCGCGGGCGGTATAGAGAACTTTGTCGAGGGTGGTCATGGTGCGTTGTTCCTTCAAGGGTGGGTTGCGGGAAAGGTGGCCGTAGCCGGGATGGAATCAGTGCGAATGGCTCAGCCCGCCGGGGCGGGCGGCCGGGTCAACCGGTCGCGCAGCGTGGTGAGCTGGCGGGTGAGGGCGGTGAGTTCGGGCAGTGTGCATTGCGCGCTTTCCAGCACGCACTGCGGGATCGACTCGGCCTGCCGGCGCAGCGCCCGGCCCTGCGGCGTGAGGGTGATGCGCACTCGACGCTCGTCGTGCACGTCGCGCAGGCGGGTGACGTGGCCCGACGCCTCCAGCCGCTTGAGCAGCGGGGTGAGCGTGCCGGAATCGAGGAACAGCCGTTCGCCCAGCTCGGACACCGTGAGGCCGTCGCGCTCCCACAGCGTGAGCATCGCCACGTATTGCGGGTAGGTCAGGCCCAGGGCGCCGAGCAAGGGCGCATAGAGCTTGGTCATCGCCAAGGACGCGGAGTACAGCGCGAAGCAGACCTGGTTGTCCAGCCGCAGCAGTTCGGCGGCGGCGATGCCGTCGAGGGGCTGGAGGGCGGGGTGTGTGGGCATGGGTCGTATTGTCACTAGCAATTAAATTGCGTGCAATTCGATTGCGAAAACCACTGAAGCCCTAGTGGTTTTGCGTTGTCTTGCGGCAAGCGGTCGGCCGTCGCTCCGACTACTATCGAAAAGATAGCTGTCTGCGCTTGACGCACAAGCGCTGCAGGCCGTTCTGACCTGCCATTCGGCTGCGGCCCCGTGGCCTCGGTCAGTAGCTATACACCCCTTGGCCCGTCTTGCGGCCCAGGCGCCCGGCCGCCACCATTTCCTTGAGCAGCGGGCAGGGGCGGTACTTGCTGTCGCCGAACTCTTGAAGGTAGACGTTCATCACCGCCAGGCACACGTCCAGGCCGATCATGTCGGCCAGCGCCAGCGGGCCGATGGGCTGGTTGCAGCCCAGCTTCATGCCCGCGTCGATGTCCTCGGGCGTGGCCAGGCCCTCGGCCAGCACGAAGAAGGCCTCGTTGATCATCGGCACCAGGATGCGGTTGACCACGAAGCCCGGCGCGTTCTTCACGGTGATCGGGCTCTTGCCCAGCGAATCGGCCAGCGCCTTCACGGCGTCGTGCGTGGCGTCGCTGGTCTGCAGGCCGCGGATGATCTCCACCAGCGCCATCATCGGCACCGGGTTGAAGAAGTGCATGCCGATGAACCGATCGGGCCGCGAGGTGGCGGCGGCCAGCTGCGTGATGGAGATCGACGAGGTGTTCGACGCGATGATGACTTCGGGCGCCGCGATGGCGTCCACCTGCTTCAGGATCTTCACCTTCAGTTCCTGGTTCTCGGTGGCGGCCTCGATGATGAGCTGCGCGGCCTTCAGGTCGTCGTAGTTCGTCGAGGTCTTGATCCGCGCGAGCGCCGCGTCCTTGTCGGCCGGCGTGATCTTGTCCTTCTTGATGAGCCGGTCCAGGCTGCCGGCCACGGTGGCCAGGCCCTTTTGCACGGCCGCGTCGGAGATGTCCACCATCACCGCGTCGATGCCGGCCACCGCGCAGGCCTGCGCGATGCCGTTGCCCATGGTGCCCGCGCCGATGATGCCGACGGTCTTGATCGTCATGTGATGTTCCTTGTGGTGAGTGGAGGGTGGAGGTCGCTGCAGAGCGCTGCCCGCGATGGTAGGGCCAATCGCCGCCTCGGCTTTCGTGGGTATCGCCTGGGCGGTGGGCGTGGCGCGGGACCGTCCTGCAGGCGGCTCGTGGCACGCGCGTTGCTTGGGGCTGGTGCACCTTCTTCACAGGAATCTTCTCCCCATGAACCGCAACGACGTCACCGAGAAAATCATCGGCACCAAGGTCGCCAAAGGCCTGCAGTGGCACGACATCGCCACCCAGGTCGGCCAGTCCAAGGAATGGACGACGGCACTGTGCCTGGGCCAGATGACCGCCTCGCCCGAACAGGCCCAGGTGCTGGGCCGCATCTTCGATCTGACCGAGGAAGAGCAGAAATGGCTGCAGATCGTGCCCTACAAGGGCTCGCTGCCCACGCCCGTGCCCACCGATCCGCTCATCTACCGCTGGTATGAGATCGTGAGCGTCTATGGCACCACCATCAAGGAGCTGATCCACGAGGAATTCGGCGACGGCATCATGAGCGCCATCGACTTCAGCATGGACATCACCCGCGAGGCCGATCCCAAGGGCGACCGCGTGAACGTGGTGCTGTCGGGGAAGTTCCTGCCGTACAAGCAGTATTGATTCGGCACACCGCCTGCGCCGCTGCGCGGCTTTGACACCCGACTCTGGCGGGGGCTGGACGCCAGCGGCCTGGCAAAGCCAATCCCGCGGCGCCTGCAGGCATGGCCTGCTCCGCGGCCTTCGGGCGGGTGACGCCGCGTCCGCTGGATGCGAGGTCGGTATTGCGCGGCGGCAGGGGATGGAGTTCCTGGCCCCGGAGACGCAATAGCGCGGCGACGTGCAGCCGTTCTATCATCGCCGGCTGCAGCGCCCGCTCGCCGGGTGCCCTCCGTCCCATCATTTCCTTCCCCTCGTTTCGCCCATGACCACCCTCGGCACCCCCCTCTCGCCTTCCGCCACCAAAGTGATGCTGCTCGGCAGCGGTGAGCTGGGCAAGGAAGTCCTCATCGCCCTGCAGCGCCTGGGCGTCGAAACCATCGCCGTGGACCGCTACGAGAACGCGCCCGGCCAGCAGGTGGCGCACCATGCGCGCACCATTACCATGAGCGATCCGGCGCAGCTCAAAAGCCTGATCGAGGCCGAGCGCCCGCACCTCGTCGTGCCCGAGATCGAGGCCATCGCCACGCCCATGCTCGAAGCGCTGGAAGCCGCCGGCACCGTGCGCGTCATTCCCACGGCCCGCGCCGCGCGCCTGACCATGGACCGCGAAGGCATCCGCCGCCTGGCCGCCGAGACGCTGGGCCTGCCCACCAGCCCCTACCGCTTCTGCGATTCCGCCGAGGAACTGCAGGCCGCCATCGACGGCACCGACGGCCAGCCCGCCATCGGCTTTCCGTGCGTGGTGAAGCCCGTGATGAGCAGCTCGGGCAAAGGCCAGAGCAAGCTCGACGGCCCGGCCGACGTGCAAAAGGCCTGGGACTACGCCATGGCCGGCGGCCGCGTGAGCCATGGCCGCGTCATCGTCGAAGGCTTCATCGACTTCGAATACGAGATCACGCTGCTCACGGTGCGCGCCAAGGCCGCCGACGGCAGCATCCAGACCTCGTTCTGCGAGCCCATCGGCCACAAGCAGGTCAGCGGCGACTACGTGGAAAGCTGGCAGCCCCAGCCCATGCCCTCGCTCGCGCTGCAGCGCGCCCAGGACATCGCCCGGGCCGTGACCGACGACCTTGGCCGCGGCCTGGACGGCCAGCCCTCGGGCCTGGGCCTCTTCGGCGTGGAACTCTTCGTGAAGGGCGACGAGGTCTGGTTCAGCGAGGTGAGCCCCCGCCCGCACGACACCGGCCTGGTCACCCTGGCCACGCAGCACCAGAGCGAATTCGAGCTGCACGCCCGCGCCATCCTGGGCCTGCCGGTGGATACGAGCCTGCGCAACCCCGGCGCCAGCGCCGTGATCTACGGCGGCGTGGACGCGCACGGCATCGCCTTCGACGGCGTCGATGAAGCCCTGGCCGTTCCGGGAACGGACCTGCGCCTCTTCGGCAAGCCGGAGAGCTTCACCAAGCGCCGCATGGGCGTGGCGGTGGCGCGGGCAGACGATGTGGATGCTGCACGTGCCAATGCCAAGTTGGCAGCGGGAAAGGTGAAGCCGCGCGTGGCTTGATCCCGCCAGAGGTGGACACTCCACTTCCAGATGGCTGAAGCATCTCTGCATCGTCCGAACGCATGGAGAGGCGAGACATGGTGGGTCTCTCCGCTCACCCTGAGCAGCCGCTCGCCCATGGGCCAACATCTCATCGCAGGCAGCGGCAAACACCTGGGCTCCTGACGACGCTCCGAGGGCCACTTCCAGCGGATCACGTGGGCGTTCTGGGTGAAACGAGTGCGCGCGGAGTCGAAGGGAATCCGTGTCGGCGCGCCGACCAGGCGACGCAGAGACCGATCGCCAGGAGCGCAATCAGGGCCCAACCGAACGAATGGGCTCCCCAACTCTTCAGCAACCATCCTCCCAAGAGGCCACCGCCGGCGATCGCGCTGTTCCACGCGACGACGTTCATCGACAACGCCACGTCTGCACCGTCGCCGGCAGCATCGGCGAGCGCGGTTTGCAGCAAGGTGGCGGCACCGCCAAAGCTCAGTCCCCACACCGCCACTCCGCCATAGATCACCGCAGGCGCATCGGACAGACCGACAAACCCAACGGCCACCATCACGAAGGCCAGCAGGCTGCCCAGAACCGCCACGCGCAGATGCCGGTCCACCAAACGGCTGCTGATGGCGATACCCGCCAAGGCAGATACGCCGAAGACCAGCAGCACCAAGTCGACACGGTGGCCGATCCCCGCGCTCGAAACGAACGGTGCGATGTAGGTATAGAGGATGTTGTGGGCCAGCATCCATGCGATGACCACGGCCAAAACCGGTCGCACGCCCGGGGTGACGAGCACCCGGCCCAAGGGTAGCCGCTGCGTTCCGACCTGGCCTGAATAGTCCGGCACCTTGGCGATGACCCAGACGATGAGCAGCAGCGTCAGCGCCGACATGAGCCCGAAAGCCGTGCGCCAGCCGACCGCGCTGCCCAGCAGGGTTCCGAGCGGCACCCCGAGGGACAAGGCCAGTGGTGTGCCGATCATTGCAAGGGCCATTGCCCTGCCTTGCTGTTCCGGCCGGACCATGCGGCGTGCGTACGAACCCAGGAGGCTCCAAGCGAGCCCTGCTGCCGCGCCTGCGAAGAAGCGCGCTGCCAGCGTCAGCGCAAAGCTGGATGAAACAGCGGTGATGGAGTTGAAGACCAGGAAGCCGGCGATGGTCAGCAGCAGCACGCTGCGGCGTCGCCAGCGCTGGGTAGCCATGGTGAGCGGAATCGCAGCGAGGAGAGAGCCCAGGGCATAAGCCGTCACCATCTGCCCAGCCGCGGCCTGTGACACACCCAGGCCGGCACCGACCTGGGGCAGCAGTCCCGCTGGCAGCGTCTCGGTCACGATGCAGATGAAGCCGGTCATGGCCAGCGCCAGCAGCGCAGCCACTGGCAGGCGATCTGCCTGCGGCGTCTGAGTCTTTGAAAGGTGAGGGGAGCCGTCCACCGGGTTGCTTGACATGATGAGCCTTTATGTATCGATCGGTACAAATGTACGGGTGCGAACAATGGCTTGTCAATGAGTTTTGTACCGATTAGTATTTATCTCCTGAGAAGAGGAGATCGCATGGCTACGATGGGACGTCCGCGCAATTTCGACCGGGATACGGCCGTCGATCAGGCCATGTGCCTCTTTTGGGAGCACGGTTTCGACGCCACTTCCCTCGCGCAGCTGAAGGAAGGTCTGGGTGGAGGCATCACGGCACCGAGCTTCTACGCAGCCTTCGGTTCCAAGGAGGCGTTGTTTCGCGAGGCGGTCGATCGCTACATGGCGACCCATGGACGGGTCACCGCCTGCCTGCACGATCTGACCATGCCACCGCGCCTGGCGATTGAAACGGCGCTGCGCCGATCGGTCGCCATGCAGTGCGAGCCCGGCCATCCCCGGGGCTGCATGGTGTCCCTGGGCGTGATGAGCGCACCGTCGCCGAGCAACGCTGCCGTCGCGCAGCCGCTCCACGATGCTCGCGCCATCGTGCGAGCGGGCATCCTGGCTTGCGTGCGGCGGGGCGTGGCGATGGGAGAACTCCGCGCCGACATCGACACGGAGGCCCTTGCAACGGTTTTCGACAGCTTCCTTACCGGCCTTTCGACATTGGCGCGCGACGGCGCCGATGGGGCCCGGCTGGATGCGGCCGTCACGCAGGTCATGTTCGTTTGGGACGCCTCCAGACTCGTGAAGTCGAGGAAGCGCAAACCGGCATCGACGCCTTGACAGTTTCAGCGTCGGCGCATCGATGGGCCTTGGCTTGATGCCAGGCGGTAAGCTTCGATTCCAGTGCAGCCGTGGACATGGCTGTATTCAGCCATGCGCTCATCATGGGCCCAGCTCAAGAATCAATGCTCAACATCAGATGAAGTTCGGATACACCATCGTCTACGTGCCGGACGTCGACGCCTCACTATCGTTCTTTGAGCAAGCATTCGGTCTGCCTCGACGGTTCCTGCACGAGTCCGGAACATACGGCGAAGTAGAGACCGGGGCGACGACGCTTGCCTTCGCGCACCATGAGCTGGCGTCTACCAACTTTGAGGGTGGCCATGTCGCGGCTTCGGAGTCGACAAAGCCGTTGGGTATAGAGCTCGGCCTGGTCACCGACAACGTTGAATCTGCGCATGCGCGGGCGCTGGCTGCCGGGGCCAGGGAAGTCGCCGTACCTCGTACAAAGCCTTGGGGACAAGTCGTATCGTATGTACGCTGCCCGGATGGCACGCTCGTGGAGCTTTGCTCCCCCATGGGCGGCTGACCTCGGCCGGGTCGTTTTCATGCGGCTGCTTTAGGCTCAGGCAGCTCTTCAAGTCACGAGGCAAGCCGAGTGGTGTCGGCCTCTTGGCGTATCCACGTTGCCGCCCGGGCCGATGCCACGTCGCCTCCCGCCTAACTTCGCCCCGCGCTGGACCCTCGCACCACCAGCGCCCCCTCCAACACCACCTGCCGCACGGGCCGCGCCGGGTCCTGCATGCGCTGCAGCAGCAGCTCCGCCGCCGTGCGGCCGATGTCGTACGTGGGCTGCGCCACGGTCGTCACATCCAGCGCCGGCAGCGCAGTCCAGTCGTTGTTGTCGAATCCCGCGATGCCGATGTCGCGCGGCGGCCTCAGGCCGGCGGCCTGCACGGCCTGCAGGGCGCCCAGCAGCAGCAGGCCGTTGGTGGCCAGCAGGGCGTCGGGCCGGTCGGGGCCGGCCAGCAGCTGGGCCGTGGCGCGCTCGCCGGCCTCGCGGGTCGGATCCATCCACACGGGTTTTGGCGCCAGGCCGTGGGCGGACAGCGCCTCGGCATAGCCGGCGTGGCGCTGCTGGCCGGTGGTGCTGTGCGTGCCGGCCAGCAGGGCGATGCGGCGATAGCCGTTGGCCAGCAGGTGGTCGGTGGCGCGGCGGGCAGCGGCGTGGTTGTCGAGCACCACGCGGTCGGCGCGGCTCGAGTCCAGCGCCCGGTCCACCAGCACCAGCGGAAAGGGCCAGGCCTGCGGGCGCAACTGCTTCAGCCCCGCCATGGTGGGCGACAGGATCACGCCACTGGCCTGCTCGTCGGCCATCAGTTCCAGGTACGACTGTTCCTTGGCCGCGTCTTCGTCGCTGTTGCAGAGGATGAGCCGCAGCCCGTGGCGGTAGGCCATGTCTTCCACCGCGCGGCCCACGTCGGTGAAGAAGGCGCTGCGAATGTCCGAGACGATCAGGCCCACCAGCGAAGCACGGCGCTGCCGCAGGCGGCGCGCAGCCAGGTTGGGGCGATACGCCAGTTCGGCGATGGCGCGCTCCACCTGCTCGCGCAACGGTGCGCGCACCGCTTCGGGCGTGCTGAGCACGCGCGAGACGGTGGTGGTGGACACGCCGGCGCGCAGCGCCACGTCCTTGATGCTGGCCAAGCGAAAACCTCCTGAATGGAACGGGGAAATGGTATCGATTCCAGGATGGCTTGCATAGTCGTCTGCCAATGGAGGTCCCGCGCAGCGGAAAAAGTAGCCGAATGAGCGCCGTCGAGTCAGGGTTTTCCCTTGATTGGAGCGGATTTTCAGGGGTGACCGGCTTGCGGGACCAGAAACCCGCGGCAGATAATCCGCTCTGGAATCGATACCAAATTTGCAGGAGACATTGCATGTCCACCATTCCGGTCGAAGTGCGCCTGGGCGCAGCGCCGCACAACCGTGAAGACGCCGTGCGCGCCGCGGGCGCCTTGCTGGCCCAGGCCGGCCACATCCAGCCCGCCTACGTCGACAGCCTGCTCCAGCGCGAGAAGGTGGCCAATACCTTCCTGGGCGAAGGACTGGCCATTCCGCACGGCATGGTGGAAGACAAGCACCTGGTGCGCCGCACCGGGTTGGCCGTGCTGCAGGTGCCGGCCGGTGTGCGCTGGGGCGACGACGCCAAGCGGGCGCATCTGGTGGTGGCCATCGCGGCCGCGTCGGACGAGCACATCCAGGTGCTGCGCCGGCTGACCCGACTGATGCGCGACGGCGCGCTGATGCAGCGGCTGGCGACCACCACCGATGCAGACGAAATCGTGCGCGCCCTCACCGCCGACGAAGCGGCCGGCCCGGCGGCGGGCGGCGCGGCCAGCATCCCCGCGCTGGAAGACTTTCCGCTCGGCCGCGAGCTGTCGTTGAACTACCCGAACGGCCTGCATGCCCGGCCGGCGGGCGAATGGGCGCGGGTGGCGGGCCGCTTCGCTGCGCGGGTGCATGTGCGCTGCGGCGACACGGTGGCCGACGCCAAGAGCGTGGCCGCGCTGCTGGGCCTCGGCGCGGGTCGGGGCGCGCAGCTGCGCCTGTCGGCCCAGGGCGCCGATGCGGCGGCGGCGCTATCGACGCTGAACGCCACCATCCAGCGCCTGGGCGACGAGGAAAGCCGCCAGGCCGAACTGTCGGCCGCCCGCCAGGCGCAGGCTCAGGGCCTGGGCAGCGAACTGGGCGACTGGCAGCCCACGGCCCGCCACACGTTCACCGGCATCGCGGCCAGCCCGGGCCTGGTGGTCGGCACGCTGGTGCAGGCCGAGGGCGCCGCGCTGGAGGTGGACGACCGTTTCACCTCCTTCGCCGAAGAGGCTGCGGCGCTGGACCGTGCCCTGGCCGCCGCCCAGGCGCAGCTGCGCCAGCTGGCCGCCGACGCGCAGGCCGCCGGCCGCGCCGAGCAGGCCGCCATCTTCACCGCGCACCAGGGCCTGCTGCAGGACGCCGGCGTGCTGCAGGCGGTGAGCCGCAGCGTGGTGCAGCGCCACGGCGCCGCCTGGTCGTGGCGCCACGCCATGGCCGAGCGCGTGGCCGCGCAGCGGGCACTGGCCGACGCGACGCTCGCCGCCCGCGCCGCCGACCTGCAGGACGTGGGCGAGCGCGTGCTGCGCCACCTGCTGGGCCGGGGCGACGAGGGCGCCGCCGTGCCTGCCTGGCCGCACGACGCCATCCTGCTCGCCGACGACCTCTCGCCCTCGGTCACCGCGCAGATCGACACCAGCCGCGTGCGAGGCTTTTGCACCGCGCGCGGTGGCCCCACGGCGCACACCGCCATCCTGGCGCGCGCTCTGGGCCTGCCAGCGGTGGTGGCGGCCGGCCCGGGCGTGTTGCCCAGCACCAGTGGCGACGCGGCAGCGCCCCACCTGGCGGGGGCCGTGGCCATTCTGGACGGCTACCGCGGCCGGCTCTACGTGGGCCCGAGCGAGACCGCGCTGATCGAGGCGCGCGAGCGCATGGACCGCCTGGCGCGCCGGCAGGAAGAGGAATCCCGCACCCGCCAGCAGCCCGCCACCACCACCGACGGGCACACGGTGGAGATCGCCGCCAACGCCAACCGCGCCGACCAGGCCGCCAAGGCGCTGGAAGCCGGCGCCGAGGGCGTGGGCCTGATGCGCACCGAATTCCTCTTCCTCGAGCGCGACACCGTGCCCGGAGAAGACGACCAGTACGAGGTCTACCGCGCCATGGTTGAAGCCCTGCAGGGCAGGCCCCTGGTCGTGCGCACGCTGGACATCGGCGGCGACAAGCAGGTGCCGCACCTGGACCTGCCGGTGGAAGAGAACCCCTTCCTGGGCGTGCGCGGCGCGCGGCTCGCCCTCAAGCGCGACGACCTGCTGGTGCCGCAGCTGCGGGCGCTCTACCGCGCCGCGCACCACGGTCCGCTGCAGGTCATGTTCCCCATGATCAGCACGGTGGAAGAGGTGCTGACGCTGCGCCAGCGCATGGAGGCGGTGCGCGCCGAGCTGGGTGCCCCGGCCGTGCCGGTGGGCATCATGATCGAGGTGCCCTCGGCCGCGCTCATCGCCGACCGGCTGGCCGCGCACGTCGATTTCTTCTCCATCGGCACCAACGACCTCACGCAATACACGCTGGCGGTGGACCGCCAGCACCCGGAGCTCGCCGGCATGGCCGACAGCCTGCACCCCGCCGTGCTGCGCCTCATCGAACGGACCGTGGCCGGCGCCCGCCAGCACCGCCGGTGGGTGGGCGTGTGCGGGGGCCTGGCCGGCGAGCCGCTGGGCGCCGCGCTGCTGGTGGGCCTGGGTGTCGATGAACTGAGCATGAGCACCGGCGACATCGGCACCGTCAAGGCCCTGCTGCGGCGCCACGGCCTGGCCGAGCTGCAGGCTCTGGCACGGCGCGCGCTGCAGGTGGACACGGCCGACGAGGTGCGTGCGCTGGGCGCCGAACTGCGACCGGCCACCGCGCCATGACGCCCCGCACATCCGCCCATCGAGGATTGGCAATGATTGCTATCAAAATAGTAGCTGCACGCGTAGATGGATCAAGCGCCAGAGGCCGATTTGGCATCAAGAATGCGCTGGTGTCGCCCGCAGGAGCCCGCCATGGCTGACGCCGCCCGCATCTTCACCATCACGCTCAACCCGGCCATCGACCACACCGTGCGCGTGGCTGCCCTGGTGCCGGGCGAGGTGCACCGCGCCCAGGGCGACCAGCGCGAGGCCGGCGGCAAGGGCGTGGGCGTGGCGGCCGTGCTGGCCGCGCTGGGCGTGCCCGTCACGGCCACCGGCTGGCTGGGCGCGGACAACGACGCCGTGTTCGTGAGCGCCTTCGCCGCGCGCGGCATCGACGACGCCATGCTGCGCCTGCCCGGCGCCACCCGCACCAACATCAAGATCGCCGACGCATCGCGGGGCGACTCCACCGACATCAACCTGCCCGGCCTGTCGCTGGCGCCCGCCGCGCTGCGGCAAGCCGAGTCCGGCCTGCTGGCCACGCTCGCCGAGCGCGTGCGCCCCGGCGACTGGTGCGAGCTGGCCGGCAGCCTGCCGCCCGGCGCCGATGCCGGCGCGTGGGAGCGCATCGCCCGCGCGGTGCACGCGCAGGGCGCCCACGTCGCCATCGACACCGGCGGCGCCGTGCTGCTGCAGCTGCTGCGCGCCCTGGCCGACCCGGCACGCGGCACCGTGGTGCCGGTCGCCTTCATCAAGCCCAACCACGCCGAGCTGCAGGAGCTGGCCGGCCGCGCCCTGCCCACGCGGGCCGACGTGGCCGCCGCGGCGCGGGGCCTGTGCCGCGACCACGGCGTGCGCCAGCTGGCCGTGTCGCTGGGTGGCGAAGGCGCGGTCATCGCGACGGCGGGCGGCTGCTGGCATGCCGCCGCGCCCCGCGTGCCCGTCGCCACCACCGTGGGCGCGGGCGACGCGCTGGTCGCCGGCACGCTGGCCGCGCTGTCGCAAGGCCAGCCCATGCCCGCGGCGGCCACCTTTGGCATGGCCTGCGCGGCCGCGCGCATCCAGCGCATCGCGCCCGGCCTGCCGCCCCGGCCCGAGGTCGACGCCCTGGCCGCCGCCATCACCGCGCAGCCGATCTAATCAGGAGAGACAACCATGGCCCAACTCATCGCCATCGCCGCGAGCCAGGCCGGCCCGGCACACAGCTTCATGGTGGCCGAGGCGCTGCGCGCCGCCGCCGAATCGGCGGGCCACCGGCTCGCGCTCAGCGTGCACAGCACCCTGGGCACGCAGGGGGCTTTCAGCGATGCCGAGCTGTCCACCGCGGCCGCCGTCATCGTGGCCGCCGACATGCCGGTGGACCGGCAGGACCTGCTGGGCACCATCGACGTGCCCGTGCACGAGGCCACGCCCCAGGCCGTGCTGGCCGACGCGGCCGGCGTGGTGCGCGCGGCGCTGGCCGGCATGGGGGTGGGCGGCTCGCCAGACCTGCCGTCCGCCGCGCCGGCCGAACTGCTGGACGACGTGCCGGACGGCCCCCTCCACATCGTCGCCATCACCTCCTGCCCCACCGGCGTGGCCCACACCTTCATGGCGGCTGAGGCGCTGGAGCAGGGCGCCCGCGCGCTGGGCCACACCATCAAGGTGGAGACGCAGGGCTCGGTGGGCGCGCAGAACACGCTCACCGCCGCCGAGATCGCCGCCGCCGACCTGGTGGTGATCGCGGCCGACACGCAGGTCCACCGCGACCGCTTCGTCGGCAAGCGCCTCTACGCCACCGGCACCAAGGCCGCCATCCACGACGCGGCGGCCGTCTTCGCCCAGGCCCGGGCGCAAGCCCTGGTGTGGGGCGCGGGGGCCGCCGCCGCCACCACCGAGGACGCGGCCGCCCCGGCAGCCGCGCCCGCCCGGCGTGAATCCACCGGCGCCTACAAGCACCTGATGACGGGCGTGTCCTTCATGCTGCCCTTCGTGGTGGCGGGCGGCCTGCTGATCGCGCTGGCCTTCGCGCTGGGCGGCATCTACGTGTATGACGACGCGCACAAGGGCACGCTGGGCTGGGTGCTGTTCCAGGTGGGCGCCAAGGCGGGCTTCGCGCTCATGCTGCCGGCGCTGGCGGGCTACATCGCCTATTCCATCGCCGACCGGCCCGGCATCGCCCCCGGGATGATTGGCGGCCTCTTGGCCGGCACGGTGGGCGCGGGCTTCCTGGGCGCCATCGCGGCGGGCTTCATCGCCGGCTATTCGGTGCACTGGCTCAACCGCGCGATCCGCCTGCCGCGCGGGCTCGACGGGCTCAAGCCCGTGCTGATCCTGCCGCTGCTGGGTGCGGCCATCGTCGGCGTGCTGATGATGATGGTGATCGGCGCGCCCATGGCCGCCGTGATGGGTGCGCTTACCGAATGGCTCAAGGGCCTGCAGACGGGCAGCGCCGTGCTGCTGGGCATCATCCTGGGCGCCATGATGGCCTTCGACATGGGCGGGCCGGTGAACAAGGCGGCCTACGTCTTCTCCACCACGCTCATCGCCAGCGGCGTGGCCAATCCCATGGCTGCGGCCATGGCGGCCGGCATGACGCCGCCGCTGGGCATCGCCCTGGCGTGCTGGCTGTTCAAGAGCCGGTTCTCGGCCGAAGAGCGCGAAGCCTCCAAGGCCGCCGCCGTGCTGGGCCTGGCCTTCATCACCGAAGGCGCCATCCCCTTCGTGGCGCGCGACCCGCTGCGCGTGATCCCGGCCTGCGTGCTGGGCTCGGCGGTGGCCGGCGGCCTGTCGATGGCCTGGAACATCGGCCTGCAGGCCCCGCACGGCGGCATCTTCGTGCTGGCGATCCCGAACGCCGTGAACCACGTGGTGCTGTACGCCGCCGCCATTGCGGCCGGCGCCGTGGTCACGGGCGTGGCGCTGGGCCTCTTCAAGAAGCGCGTGGCGGCGCCCGGGGCTCCCGCAGCATGACGCTGCGGCTGACCCGGGACACGCGGCTGTGCATGTCGCTGGCCGCGCGGCCGAGCAACATCGGCACGCGGTTCCATAACTTCCTGTACGAGGAACTGGGCCTGGACTACGTGTACAAGGCCTTCACCACCACCGACCTGCCGGCCGCCATCGCCGGCGTGCGCGCACTGGGCGTGCGCGGCTGCGCCATCTCCATGCCGTTCAAGGAAGCGGTGATTCCCCTGGCCGACGCGCTCGATCCATCGGCCGCGCGGCTGCGGTCGGTGAACACGCTCGTGAACCACGGCGGGCGCCTGACGGCCTACAACACCGACTACCTGGCCGTGCGCGCCCTGCTGGAGCGCCATGCAGTGCCGTCCGGCCTGCGGGTGGCCCTGCGCGGCAGCGGCGGCATGGCGCGCGCGGTGCTGGCGGCCCTGGTCGATGCGGGGTTGGCGCAAGGTGTCGTGATCGCACGCAACGAGCCCGCGGGCCGCGCACTGGCCGCCGCCGACGGCTACGACTGGCAGCCCGAGGCCGGCACCGCCGAGGCCGATGTGCTGGTCAACGCCACGCCCATCGGCATGGCGGGCGGTGCCGATGCCGAGGCGCTGGCGTTCACGCCGGCCCAGGTGGCGGCCGCGGCCTGGGTGTTCGACGTGGTGGCGATGCCAGCCGAAACCCCGCTGATCGCCGAGGCGCGTCGCCAGGGCCGCCCGGTCATCACGGGCGCCGAGGTGATCGCGCTGCAGGCGGCGGAGCAGTTCGCGCTCTATACCGGCGTGCGGCTGACGGATGAGCAGGTGGAGCGGGCGTCCGCCTTCGCCCGCAGCGCGTGATGCCCATCCGGTGCGCAGCGGCGAGGCCGCGAACCGGGTAGGGGCTCCCTACTGCGTCACGCAGCTGAAGCTCTCCGCCTTGTTCACATCACCCGCACCCGCATAGCGCGGCCAGCTGGGGTATTCGCACAGCGGCCGGGTGCGGCCCGGCACGCCGGCCGTGTCCGTCACCACCTGGGCGGTGGGAGCGGTGCCGCCGCCCACCCACTGGTCCAGCGCCTTGAGCCCATCCCAGTTGGCGTTGAAGGCGGTGCTGGCCGCGTGGCCATAACCAGGCACTTCGTAGTAGCGGGCGAAGCCGCGCACCGCCGTGGCGCCCATGGTCTGCTCCAGGCGCTGCCAGTACTGCGCCGTGGCGCGGGTGCTGACGAGGGCGTCGGCCGAGCCGTGGGCCACCAGCAGCTTGCCGCCGCGCTTCTGGAACGCGGAGAGGTCGGTGCTATTGATGTCCTGCAGCCGGGCCAGGGTGTTGATGCGGTCGGTCCACGGGCCGGGGTTCTGCGGGTCCAGCGCCAGGCTGTTGTAGTTCGCGTCGCGCGTGACGAAGTAGCGCACCCACTGGTCCCAGAACACGGCCCAGTACGGCGCGGTGAGCGGCGCGGGGCTGGCCGGCGCGGTGGTGTTCATCGCCAGCAGGTTCACGGTGGGCTGCAGCGGGCTGCTGCTCTGCTCGCCCAGCTCGGTGCCCCAGACGTTGAAGCCCGGGTACTGCGTCTCGCCGCTGCCCAGGGGCGCGTTGAACTGGATCGCCGTCGAATAGGTCTTGAGCGCCGAGATCATCGTATCGGACAGGCACTGGTCGCCCTCGTTGCCGCCGCTCGCGCAGCGCAGCGGCTGGCCGTTGAAGCGGGCGATGGCGGGGTCGAACTGCGCGTTGCAGGCGGCCACGTTGCTCACCACGCCGTCCTGCAGGCCGTCGAGCCCGTCGCACTGCGCCAGGGCCGCCTGGCGCAGCAGCTTGCGCTGGCCGAGGCTGGGGTAGGCACCCGGCTGGGCGAAGGCGCGGCTGATGCGGCCGAACTGCAGGTCCAGGCTGGCGGCGTTCCAGGCGGGGTACCAGGCGAGCACGCCGTCCCAGTCGGCTGGCCATTTCTGCGCGACCGCCAGGGCTTCACGCCCGCCGGTAGAGCCGCCCAGAAAGTAGCGCTTGCCGGGCTTCTCGCCGTAGAAGCGGCTGACCAGCACGTCGGCGACGTCGCTCACTTTCTTCAGCGCGGCACCCGAGAAGTTGGCCACCGCCTCGTCGTTGGTGCCGAAGCTGCCGTCGCGGCTGCCGGCCGCGCCCGCCTGGTGGCCGGAGTCGCTGGCGAACACGGCGTAGCCCTGGCTCAGCAGCGGGTAGGCGCCCTGGCTGGCGGGTGCCGCCGGGTAGGTGTAGAGGCTGGGCACCGTGCCGTTGTAGCCGCCGCCGCCCAGCATGACGACCTTGCCGTTCCACTCCTTGGGCAAGAGCAGGCCCATCTTGATGGCCGGCGCCGCCGGGTCCACCGGCCGGATGGAAATGTTGGCGCGCACCGAGGCGGGCGGCTGCGCGCCGCTGGCGGCCGTGGGCGTCTCAACCGACGTGACCGTCGCGCCATTGGTGGGCAGGCCGATCTGGCTGGCCGCGACCTGCTGCTGGGCGAGCTCCTTGCTGGCGTCGTCGAAGTTGTAGCCGTGCGAGCCGCCGCTGCCGCAGGCCGTGAGGGCGGCGACCGCACCGGCCGTGGCCAGCAGGCGTAACGAGGGGTGGGCGAAGGGAGGGTGGATGAAGCGTGTCACGTTGTCTCCTGGCAATGTTGTTGAGGGCGAGGCCCGCAGCCATTGTGGAAGTGACTCGCCGGCTGTCACTCGGCGTTTGCAGCTAGGTAGTAGTCCATACGTGAAAAAGCCAGCACGGCGGTGCTGGCTTTGGTGTAGCGCCAGCCGCGCTGGACGGCCGGCGCAGCGGTGCTGTCGCTTACTGGAACGCCACCTCGGCGAAGCTGCGCAGCTTGCGGCTGTGCAGCCGGCTCACGCCGCCTTCGCGCAGGATATCGATGGCGCGCATGCCGATGCGCAGATGCTGGTCCACCCGTTCGCGGTAGAAATGGTTGGCCATGCCGGGCAGCTTGATCTCGCCGTGCAGCGGCTTGTCGGACACGCACAGCAGCGTGCCGTACGGCACCCGGAAGCGGAAGCCGTTGGCGGCGATGGTGGCGCTCTCCATGTCCAGCGCCACGGCGCGGCTCTGGCTGAAGCGGCGCTGGGGCATGTTGTCGGGCAGCAGCTCCCAATTGCGGTTGTCGGTGCTCGCGACGGTGCCGGTGCGCATGATGCGCTTCAAGTCGGCCTCGGGCACCTGGCTCACGTCGGCCACGGCCTGCTGCAGCGCGAGCTGGATCTCGGCCAGCGCGGGAATCGGCACCCAGAGGGGCAGCTCTTCGTCCAGCACGTGGTCCTCGCGCACGTAGGCGTGGGCCAGCACGTAGTCGCCCAGCTGCTGGCTGTTGCGCAGGCCGGCGCAGTGGCCCAGCATCATCCAGGCATGGGGCCGCAGCACGGCGATGTGGTCGGTGATGGTCTTGGCATTCGACGGGCCCACGCCGATGTTGACCATGGTGGTGCCGCTGCGGTCGGCGCGCACCAGGTGGTAGGCGGCCATCTGCGGCAGGCGGGGCGGGGCCACGCCCAGGTCGTCGCCGGCCTCGGCGGCCAGGCCCTTGCGGCGGGTGACCACGTTGCCGGGCTCGATGAAGGCAATGTATTCGCTGTCCGGGTTCGCCATCTCGGCGTGGCCCAGGCGGATGAACTCGTCGATGTAGAACTGGTAGTTGGTGAACAGCACGAAGTTCTGGAACCACTCCGGCGCCGTGCCGGTGTAGTGGCGCAGGCGGTGCAGCGAATAGTCCACCCGCGGCGCGGTGAAGAGCGACAGCGGCTGCGCCTCGCCCGCCCGCGCCGCCCAGGTTCCGTTGGCGATGCCGTCGTCCATGGCCGCCAGGTCGGGCAGATCGAACACGTCGCGCATCAGCATGCGCCGCTCGGGCGTGAGCGAGCCTTCGATATGGTCGTGCTCGGCGAACGAGAAATGGATCGGAATGGGCTGGTTGCTGATGCCGACTTCCAGCTCCACGTTGTGGCTGGCGCGCAGCAGGCGGAACTGCTCGGCGTAGTAGCGGGCGAACAGGTCGGGCCGGGTGAGCGTGGTCTCGTAGCGCCCCGGGCCCTCGACGAAGCCATAGGCGAGCTGGGTCGCGGCCCGCGCCACGGTCAGGGTCTGTACCCGAACGAAGGGGTAGAACGCCCGGACGTGGGAGGGAGGCGTCTCCCCGCCGACGAAGCGCTGCATGGCGTCGCGCAGGTGGCCGATCTGCTGCTGGTAGATGCGCTGGACCTGCGCCAGCGCATCGGCGGGATCGGTGTGGAACGTGGGTTCGGTGAAGTCGGGAATCTGGGCCATGGCGCTATTGTCATCCAGCGCCGTGGTGTCGGCAGGATCGGGCCGCGCCCGCCCTGGGCGTACCGGTCAGGCGAGCAGATCCTGCATCCAGCGGCGGGCGCGGGCGCCGTCCATGGGCCTGGAAATGCCGTAGCCCTGCGCCAGATCGCACCCCAGCTGGCGCAGCAGGGCCAGCTGCTCGGGCGTTTCCACGCCCTCGGCCACCGTCCTGAGCTGCAGGCTGCGCCCCAGCTGCACGATGGCGGTGACGATCGCCACGTCGTCGTCGCTGCCGGGCGTGTCCATGACGAACGAGCGGTCGATCTTGAGCTTGTCGATCGGATAGCGCTTCAGGTAGGCCAGCGACGAGTAGCCGGTGCCGAAGTCGTCGATGGAAATGCCCACGCCCAGAGCGCGCAGGGCGCCCAGCGTTTCCCGCGCCTGGTCGGCGTCCTGCATCAGCACCGACTCTGTGATTTCGATCTCCAGGAAGCGCGCCTGCAGCCCGGTTGTCTGCAGCACGCTGGCGATCTCGCGGGCCACGTCGCGCTGGCGGAACTCCAGCGCAGACAGGTTGACCGCCACCGGCACGGGGTGCAGCCCCGCGTCGTGCCAGGCCTTGATCTGGCGGCAGGCCTCGTGCATCACCCACCGGCCGATCGGCGTGATGAGCCCGCGCGATTCGGCGATGCCGATGAAGTCGGCCGGCCCGACCAGGCCGCGTTCCGGGTGCTTCCAGCGCACCAGCGCCTCGAAGCCCACCAGCCGGCCGTCGTCCACCCGCACCTGCGGCTGGTAGTGCAGCTCGAACGCGCCTTTGAAGATGGCGTCGCGCAGCAGGCGCTCCTGCTGCAGGATCTCGGTGGCGCGCACCTCCATGCCGGGTGCGTAGAACTGCCGGTTGCCGCGCCCGCTGTTCTTGGCGGCGTGCATGGCGGCATCGGCGCGGCGCATCAGCTCGTCGGGGTCGTGGCCGTCTTCAGGAAAGACGCTGATGCCGATGGAGGGCGATAGCGAGAGCGGCGTGCCGTTCACATGGAACACGGCGCGCATGTCGCCCAGCAGCTTGTCGGCCATGGCGGCAGCGTCGCCGCGGTGGTGGATGTCGGGCAGCACCACGGCGAATTGGTCGCCGCCGATGCGCGCCACCAGGTCGGCGCTGCGCACGGCGGCCAGCATGCGGCGCGCCATCTCGCACAGCAGCGCATCGCCCGCCTGGTGGCCGAGGGAGTCGTTCACCGTCTTGAAATGGTCCAGGTCGAGGAACAGCACCGCCGCGCGCGCATGGCGGCGCTGGGCCTGGTCCAGCGCCTGGCCCAGCTGGGCCATCAGGTTGCGGCGGTTGGGCAGCTGCGTCAGGGAATCGTGCTGCGACAGGAACTCCAGCCGCGCCTGCGCCTGCTTGCGGGCGGTGATGTCGCGCAGTACCGCGATGCGGTAGTCGCCGCCGGGCTCGGGCATGTTCTTGCCGACGATCTCCACCGGAATCAACCGGCCGTCCTTGTGCAGCACCGTCGCCTCGTACAGATGCTCGCGGGCGGCCCGCATGTATTCCTCGGTCTGCCTGCGGTACTCCTCGCTCACGAATTCCAGGATGCCGCGCCCCTGCACCTCCGGCAGGGTGTAGCCCATCAGCCGCGTCACGGCGTCGTTCATGTCCACCACCCGCCCGTCGCGGTGGAAGACGATGGCTTCTTCCGTGGCGAGCGAGAACTTGCGCATGCGCTCCTCGCTCAGCAGCACCGCCTGTTCCGACAGCCAGTGGTGGGTGATATCGTTGACCAGCACCAGGACGACCCGTTGGCCGCCCGGCCGCAGGTGCGGCGTGAGGGTGACCTCGACCATGCGGCTTTCCTGCCCGGGTGGGTCCAGCCGCCGCGTGTACTGCACGCGCTCGCCAGCCGCCACCCGGCGGGCGTGGATCTGCACGTCCGCCCAGGCTTTGTCGCCCAGAATCTCCCTTGCCGTGCGGCCCAGCATCGTTTCCACGGTGAGGCCGTGGGCCACGACGTAGCCCGTGTTGGCGAACACGCAGCGCATCTCGGGCAGCGTGTAGCAAGCCAGGAGAGCCGGAACGGCGTCGGCCACCATGCGCAGCATCGACTCATCGGTCCAACCGTGCAGTTCGGTGCTCGTATCGGCGTGTGGGGCGTCTGGCATGGGGGTGGGGGGTTGCCGGACTTATAGCCCATCGCCATGCGCCTGTGCAGCGTGCAAGCCCTCGATTCCGCCCGGCGGCGTGAGAGCGCCCCCAAACGGCAGAGGGCTGAGCCGGATAATCGGCGCATGACTACCCTTTCTGCCGACTTCGGCACCTTGCCCCTGTCCCCGGCCACCCTGGCCAACCTGCAGCAGCTGGGCTACACGCAGATGACGGCCATCCAGGCGGCTGCCCTGCCCGCCGCCCTGCTGGGCCGTGATCTGATCGCCCAGTCCAGCACCGGCAGCGGCAAGACGGCCGCCTTCGGCCTGGCGCTGCTGGACCGGCTCAACCCGCGCCGCTTCGGCGTGCAGGCGCTGGTTCTGTGCCCCACGCGCGAGCTGGCCGACCAGGTCACCACCGAGATCCGGCGCCTTGCCCGCGCGCAGGACAACATCAAGGTCGTCACCCTCTGCGGCGGCGTGCCGCTGCGTGGACAGATCGCCAGCCTGGAGCATGGCGCGCACGTCGTCGTCGGCACGCCCGGGCGGGTGATGGACCACCTGGAGCGCAACACGCTCGACTTGCAGGGCCTGAAGACCCTGGTGCTGGACGAGGCCGACCGCATGCTGGACATGGGCTTCTTCGACGACATCGCCAAAGTCGCGCGCCAGTGCCCGGCCGACCGGCAGACGCTGCTTTTTTCGGCCACCTATCCGGAAGGCATCGAGCGCATCGCCCGGCAGTTCATGAAGTCGCCGCAGCAGATCACCGTACAGGCGCAGCACGGCGCCGGCAAGATCGCCCAGCGCTGGTACGAGGTGAAGGAAGGCGAGCGCCTGCATGCCGTGTCGCAGCTGTTGAACCACTTCCGGCCGGAATCGGCCATCGCCTTTTGCAACACCAAGCAGCAGTGCCGCGACCTGGTGGACGTGCTGCGGGGGCAGGGCTTCAGCGCCCTCGCGCTCTACGGCGACCTGGAGCAGCGCGACCGCGACCAGGTGCTGGTGCAGTTCGCCAACCGCAGCGCCACGGTCCTGGTGGCCACCGACGTGGCCGCGCGCGGGCTGGACATCGCACAACTGCAGGCCGTCATCAATGTGGACGTGACGCCCGACCCGGAAATCCACATCCACCGCATCGGCCGCACCGGCCGGGCCGACGCCGAGGGCCTGGCGCTGAACCTGGCGAGCCTGCCCGAGATGGGCAGCGTCGGCAAGATCGAGCAACTGCAGGGCCGGGAATCCGAATGGCACCCGCTGGCCGAGTTGACCCCCGCGCCCGGCGGCCCGCTGCTGCCGCCCATGGCCACGGTGCAGATCGTGGGCGGGCGCAAGGAAAAGATCCGCGCCGGCGACGTGCTGGGCGCCCTGACCGGCGAGATGGGCTTCACCCGCGAGCAGGTCGGCAAGATCAACGTGAACGAGTTTTCCACCTACGTGGCGGTGCAGCGCGACATCGCCGCCGAGGTGGCGCGGCGCCTGTCGGCCGGCCGCGTCAAGGGCAAGCTGGTGCGGGCCCGCCTCGTGGGCGACGAGCAGTGAGCTGATTCCCCCGGGGTCGTCCGTGGCCCCCGGGTTAGTCCGGGTATACCGCCAAGTCCGGACGAATAGACTGCAACTCATCTAGAGGAGTAGATGAATGAGGCAGGCAGACATGCGCCTTCGTGTGGTCGAGCATCCCGGCCTGGCCCGCTATGCCGCGTTGGCGGCCGCCCTGCGCCAGCGTGTGGTGCGCGGCGAGTGGCCGCCCGGCACCGCGCTGCCGGCCGAGCAGGCCCTGGCGGCCGAGCATGGCGTGGCGCTCGGCACGCTGCGACGGGCGCTTGAGCTGCTGGTGGAGCAGGGGTTGATCGAGCGCATCCACGGCAAGGGCACTTTCGTGCGCAGCGGCATCGCGGGGGCCTCGATGCTGCGCTTCTTCCGCTTCGGCGACGGCGTGGCGGGGCAGCTGCCGGCATCACGCATCCTGGGGCGCACCGTGCTGGCCGCACCCGTGGAAGCCGCCCGCGCGCTGGGTCTGGCCCCCGGCGAAAGCGCGTTGCGCCTGCAGCGTCTGCGTCTCATCGATGGAGAACCCTGCCTCCTGGAGCACATCTGGCTGCCGCTGGACCTTTTCGGTGCACTGGCGCCGCAGGACGGGGAGGCCACCGCCGCCGATGGCCCGGAGGCTCCCCGCGACTGGCCCGCACTGCTGTACCCCTTCTATGCCAGCCGCTGCGGCGTGCACGTGCAGCGCGCGGTGGACGACATCGGCTTCGGCGTGCTGACCGCGCCGCAGGCACGCAGCCTGGAGCTGGCGGCCGGGCACCCCTGCGCCGTGGTCACCCGCCGTGCCACCGACCTGGCCGGGCGTTGCGTCGAGTGGCGCGTCACGCGCGGCGACGCCCACGCCTTCCATTACAGCGTCACGCTGACCTGACCAGATATCCGCATCCACCATTCCGAGGAGACTTGCATGCCCGTCCCATCCCACCTTCCCACCCGCCGCCTGGTGCTGGGCGCGGCCGGCGCCGCGCTTGCCGCACCCTGGATCGCCACCCACGCACAGACTTCGCAAGGCATCGCCGGCGGCCGGCCCATCACCCTGGTGGTGTCGTACCCGGCCGGCGGCGGCGCCGACCTGATGGCCCGCATCATCGCTCCGCGCATGGGCGAGATGCTGGGCCAGAGCGTGGTGGTGGACAACAAGCCCGGCGCCAGCGGCCAGATCGCGGGCGCCCATGTGGCCCGCGCCACGCCGGACGGCGCCACGCTGCTGCTGGATGCGTCGTCTTTCGCGGTCAACCCGTCGCTCTATCCCAAGATGGCCTACGACTCCGCCAAGGCCTTCACGCCCCTGGCGGTGCTGGCCACGTTTCCGAACGTGCTGGTGTGCTCGGCAGGCTTCGAGGCGCGCAGCGTGCAGGACGTGATCGCCATGGCGCGCGCCAAGCCGGGCAGCGTGGCCTACGCCTCGTCGGGCAACGGCTCGGCGCAGCACCTGGCCGGCGCGCTGTTCGAAGAACGCGCCGGCGTGCAGCTCTCCCACATTCCGTACCGCGGCGGCGGGCCGGCCATGAACGACGTGATGGCCGGCCAGGTGCCGCTCTTCTTCGCCAACGTGGCGTCCGCGCTCGGCCACATCCGCGCGGGCAAGCTGCGGGCGCTGGCCGTCACCTCCGCGCTGCGCGCCCGTTCGCTGCCGGAGGTGCCCACCCTCGCCGAAGTGGGCGTGCGCAAGTACGAGGTGCTGGAGTGGAACCCGGTGCTGGCCCCTGCTGGCCTGCCGGCAGATGTGCAGGCGAGGTTGGCGGACGCCATCCGCCGGGCGCTGGCCGATCCCGAGGTGCTGTCGCGCATTCGCTCCCTGGGCGGCGACGTGTTCCCCGATGCCTCGCCGGCGGCAGCCGCCCGCTTCATTCAGAGCCAGCGCGCGCTGTGGGCCGACGTGGTGCGCGACCGCAAGATATCGGTCGGGTGATCGATGGCAGCGACACTGGACACGACTTCGTCGGCGGACGGCGGCCTGTGGGATGCCCATGTCCACGTTTTCAGCCCCGATGCGCCCGTGCAGGCCGGCCACTACCGGCCCCGGCACTTTCCGCTGGAGCGCATCGAAGCCGAGGCCGCTGCCTGCGGCGTGCAGCATCTGGTGCTGGTGCAGCCCAGCGTCTACGGCACCGACAACACCGTGATGCTCGAGGCGCTGGCCTCCCGGCCCGGCCGCCACCGCGGCGTGGCCGTGGTCGATCGCTCGGTCACCGATGCCGAGCTGGACCGCATGCACGCGCTGGGCGTGCGGGGTGTCCGCTTCAATCTCGTCTCCCCGGTGGGCAACGGACCGGCGGCCTTCCAGGCGCTGGCGCCGCGCCTGCGGGACCGGGGCTGGCACGTGCAGTGGTATGCATCGCCGCGGCATCTGGCCGAGATCGCGGCGCTGCACCGCGCGGCCGGGGCGCCTGGGGCGCCCATTCCCTGTGTCCTCGACCACCTGGCCGGCATGCACGCCGGGCTGGCCGATGACGACCCGGCATGGCGCCATCTGGCCGTGCTGACGGAGCAGGGCGCCTGCTGGGTCAAGCTCTCGGGCTGGTACCGGCTGAACTGTCCGGCGCCCTACACCGCGCTGCACGCCGCCATTCGCCGCGTGGCCGCGCTGGCGCCAGGGCGGCTGGTGTGGGGCTCCGATTGGCCGCACACCGCGTTCGAGCCCGACGCGCTGCCGACGTATGACTCGGTCTGGCAGCCCGTGGCCGAGGCGCTCGCGCCGCACGAAGCCCGCGCCGCGCGCCGTGACGCGGTCGGGCTCTACGGCTGAAGGGCGACCGTCGCGGCCCTCGCGGCGCCGGTGGCGCAGGCAAAATGGCGCCCCGCGCCGCCGTCCCTGCAACCGCCCATGTCTTCCTCCCCTCCCTCCGCGCCTCCAACCGGCGTCGCCGCGCTCGCGCCGCGCACGCTGCTCTGGGCCTCGGTCGGCGTGGCGCTGGTCACCATCGTGATGAAGACCATGGCCTGGCATCTCACCGGCTCGGTGGGGCTGCTGTCCGATGCGCTGGAATCGTTCGTCAACCTGGCGGGGGCGGTGTTCGCGCTGGCCATGGTGACGGTGGCCGCGCGCCCGGCCGACGACGACCATCCCTACGGCCACCACAAGGCCGAATACTTCTCGTCGGGCTTCGAGGGCATCCTGATCGTCGGCGCGTCCATCGCCATCTTCTGGGCGGCGGCGCATCGCCTGACCGAGCCGCAGCCGCTGGAGCAGGTCGGCTGGGGGCTGGCCCTGTCGGTGGCCAGCTCGGCGCTCAACGGGGGCCTGGCGTGGCTCATGTTCCGCTCGGCGCGGGTCTACCGCTCGGTCGCGCTGGAAGGCGACGCCCGCCACCTGGTGACCGACGTGTGGACCTCCGCCGGTGTGGTGGTCGGCATCGGCGCGGCCAGCTTGACGGGCTGGCTGTGGCTGGATGCGGTCGTGGCCATGGCCGTGGCGCTCAACATCCTGAAAGAGGGCGCCCACATGGTTTGGCGCGCCTCGCAGGGCCTGATGGACGCGGCCGTCGAGCCCGAGGCGCAGGCCGCCATCGATGCCGCGCTGCAGACCTTCGCGCAGCGCGAGCCCGCCTTGCGCTTCGACCACCTCGTCACCCGCCAGGCGGGCCAGCGCCGCTTTGCCGGCCTGCACCTGCATGTGCCGGCGGACTGGAGCCTGGGCCGTGCGGCCCGGCTGCGCGGCGCGGTGGAGGCGGCGCTGATGCACGCCGTGCCCGGCCTGCGCGTGACCATCGAGCTGCTGCCCGTGGGCGTGGAGGCCTACCGCGACGGCGACCCGCCCCAAGACCCCTTGCATCTTCAGGAGCGCGAATGATCAGTGTGCTGCAACGCGTGCGCGAGGCGCGCGTGGACGTGGAAGGCGCCACCATCGGCCGTATCGGCCCCGGGCTGCTGGTGCTGGTGTGCGCCGAGCGGGGCGACACCGAGGCCGAGGCCGACCGCCTGCTGGCCAAGTTGCTGAAGCTGCGCATCTTCTGCGACGCCGCCGGCAAGATGAACCGCAGCGTGCAGGACGAGGGTGGCGGCCTGCTGCTGGTGAGCCAGTTCACCCTGGCGGCCGACACCAGCGGCGGCAACCGCCCCAGCTTCACCCAGGCGGCCGCGCCCGACGAGGGCCGCCGGCTGTACGACTATCTCGTCGCCCGCGCCCGCGCGTCGCACCCCCTGGTGGAAACCGGCCGATTCGCCGCCGACATGCAGGTCCATCTGGTCAATGATGGGCCGGTGACGATTCCGCTGCGCATCGCGCCATCGGCGGCTGGCTAATCAAAAATGATAGCAACAGGCGCAGATGGATCAAGCGCTGCGGCCGTTTTTCGTTCGGAATGGGTGCGCGGCTGCCACCCGCTGCCTCTCGACATGGGTCTTTCTTGACTGATACCGCCGCTCCAGCCCATCCGCCCACCGGGCCCACCGGGCCTGCCTCGCCCTCGCGCGCGCTCTGGGGCATGTTCCTCTGCCTGCTGTCGGGCTTCGCGCTCAGCCAGGCCTTTCGCACGGTGACCAGCATCATCGCGTCCGGGCTGCAGTCGGACTTCGGCATCTCGCCCGATTCACTGGGGGCGTTCGCGGGGCTGTTTGGGCTGTCGTTCGGCGTGACCCAGCTGTTCATGGGCATCGGCATGGACCTGTACGGGCTGCGCCGCACCGTGCTGGCGGCGTTTCCGCTGGCCGTGCTGGGCTCCGCCGTCTCCGCGCTGGCGCCCAGCTACGGCTGGCTCATGCTGGGGCAACTGCTGATCGGCGTGGGCTGCTCGCCGGCCTTTCTGGCGTGCACGGTGTTCATCTCGCGGCACTTTCCGGCGCAGCGTTTCGCGTTCTTCTCGGGCGTGGGCATGGGCGTCGGCGGCCTGGGCCTGCTGTTCACCGGCACCCCCCTCGCCTGGCTGGTCCAGCATGGCGGGTGGCGGCTGGGCTTCTGGGTGCTGGCCGTGCTGTCGCTGCTGTCGTGGCTGCTCATCTACGTGCGGGTGCACGAGCCGCCGCTGCCGCAGACCGCTGCCCGCCCGCGCGAATCGTGGGCCCAGGCCGCCGGCCGTTTCGGCGACCTGTTCCGCGTCCCGCACACCTGGGGCATCCTGATCCTGGGCATGTGCTGCTACGCGGCGTTCCTGTCGATGCGCGGGCTGTGGCTCGGGCCGATGCTGATGGGGCGCTACGGCTTTTCGCTGGTGGACAGCGGCAACGTGGCCCTCGTGCTGTCGATGATCGCGCTGTTCGTGCCGGCCTTCTTCGGCCGCCTCGACCCGGGCCCCGCGCGCCGGCGCCGCTGGATCACCACGTTCTCGCTCTTGATGAGCGGGCTCTTCGTGGTGCTGGCGTTCATGCACCACGCAGCCGCCAACGTCGTGCTGATTTTCCTGATGGGGCTGCTCTCGGGCTACAGCGTGCTGCAGTACGCCGATGTGCGCTCTTCCTACCCCGCCGAGCTGACGGGCCGCGCCCTGTCGCTCTACACCATGTCGATGTTCCTGGGCGTCGCACTGATGCAATGGCTCACCGGCCTGGTGGCCGCCTGGGCGCAGCACCAGGGCCACGAGCCCTATCAGGCGGTCATGCTCTGCATCGCCGCCATGCTGGGCGCTGCCTCGACCGCGTTCCGCTGGTTGCCGAGTTCGCCGCTGTTGCGTGCCCCCGCGCAGCCGCCCAGGCCGCTGGGCTGATCCGATGCGGCGCGCCGCAGGTCAGATCAGGCTGGCCTGCAGCGAGGCATGCGCCAGCGGCCGCAACCGTGCGAAGTCCAGCAGCTCGGCGAGCCGCGCGCCCTTGCCCTGCCACTCGTGCACCATGTCTTCGCCCAGCAGCACGTAGTGCCAGGCAGGCCCCCCGCGCTGCGCCGGTGTCAGCGCATTGATGCGCTCGCACCAGGCCAGTGCGGCCTTGAGTTTGCGCTGCACGTTGGGGTGAATGGTCTGCTGCTGCGCCTTTGTCTCCACCAGGTACACGGCGTCTTCGGTGCGCACCAGGAAATCCGGTGAGTAGAAGGCAGGCAGGCCGTCTTCCTTCACGTAGCGCAGCCGGGCGAACGCGTGCCGGCTTTCGCTGATCTTGCAGAAGGCCCGCACCTGCGAGTCGGCCTGCGCCCAGTGGATCACGCTGCGCTCCAGTCCGCCGTTGCGGGCTGGCCACCCCAGGCGCGGGTAGATGCACTTGCTCACCTCCACGGAGCAGCTCTCGCGCATGACCAGCCGCGGCACCTCGCTCAGGCGGCGCAGGCGAACCTCGGTCTGCCCGGTCGCGTGCCTTCGTTCGGAATCCAGCAGGGCGACGGCGAATACCTTGCTGATGTGGTCCACCACCGGCTGCAGCAGCAGCACGCGCCAGTTCTCCCCCTCCAGCGGGTTGAACGCGTGACCGAACAGGTGGGTCCAGATGTAGTCGTCCAGCCAGCCGGTCAGCTCGGCCTGGTGGACCTGCATGTAGGGCTTGGCCAGGTGCGTGGCGACCTTGTTGCCCTGGGGCACCGGCTCGCTCAGGGCTTGGCCGATGCGCCGCGTCAGGCGCGACAGGTATTCGTTGTAGCCGCCGACGTTCATCACCGCGCCGTCCACGCGGTAGTCGCCGAACAGCGTGGCGCTTTGCAGGTCTTGCGAGACGAAGTGGTCGCCCTGGCCCAGCAGGCCGGTCAGCTGATGCACCGTCAACGTGGTGAAGGCCGGCAGGGTGGCGACGTCCAGCCCGTCGTGGGTGCGGACTTCGTCTCTCTCCTGCAGGATGAAGGGGATGCCGAAGTCGAACGCCTCGAAGCCATCGCGCAGCTCCACCGTCATCGCGTCACTGGTGCTGGAGGCGTCGTCGCTGCCGTCGCCTGTGGTGCCCGCGAGCCCTGCGGTCAGCAGGTCGTCGTAGAACGACTGGAACGCCGGGTGCTCGATGATGGACAGCACGTCGATCAGGCTGTCCGGCTCCCGGCCGGCATCGATCCGTTCGCGGTTCTCCCGTTTGATGTCGTTGAATTCCTCGTCGCGCCACATCAGGCGCAGGCCCCGGCCGATGGTCTGCTCCAGCAGGATCTGCGCCTGGCTCGACCGCAACGGCACGATGACGCAGATGTTGTTCACGTCGAAACCTTCGCGCAGCATGAGGACGCTCACGATCACGCGCGGCGTGGCGTGGCTGTCCACGCTGAACAGGCGCTCCCGCACGGGCGCCCATTCCTTTTCGCCCAACTCGGCCTTCTTGCCCGAGTCGATGGTCATCACCTCGTCGCCGTTCAATCCTTCCTGCTCGCACAGAAACGCCGCCACCAAGGGGGACACGGTGGTGTCCTCGCACACCACCAGCATCTTGGGATGGCGGTGCGGATCGATCCGGGCGAAGTCCGCCTCCAGCTTGCGCAGCTTCTTCAGGCCGGCGCGCAGCATCACGCGCTGGCCTTCACTCAGCGTGGTGTTGCCCGATTCGTCCCGCCGGGCCGTGAATTCCAGGGGCAGCGCGCCGATCTCCTTGCGTCGGTCCAGCACCAGCGACTTCACCAGTCCGGCGCGCATGGCGCTCTTGAGGTCGAAATCGACCACGATGTGAGGGAAGTACACCTTGCGCTTGTGCTTGCCGCCGCCCACGTCGTTGTAGGGCGTGGCGGAAAAGTCCACCTGCACGAAGCGGCACCCCTTGGTGGCCGCGATCCGGCTCAGGCTCTTTTGCCATTCCACTTCCGAGGTTTCGCCTTCGCGCTTGACCTCGTGGATGTGGTGCGCCTCGTCGTTAAACACCATCAGTTCGGGCAGGGCCGCGAGGAACTCAAGCACGTTGCCTCGCGCATACCGGCGGTCCAGCACGTCCAGGCTGTTGCCGGTGGCGCGGCCGGGTGTGAGCGGAAGCACGGATGCGACGACCTGGTGCGGCTCCAGCGGCGCTCCGGGCGCTTGCACGCCCGGGGAGTCATCGTCGGCCTCTCCTTCGGCCAGCAGGTGCCAGTTGGTCAGGGCGATCATGCCGTTGCCCGTCGTCTTCAGCCCGATCTCCGCCTTGCCGCACACGTTGCCGCGCACGAAGGCGAACGCCGCCTCGCGGTGCGATTCCGGCAAGAACAGGTCGGCGAACTTGCACAGATCCGAGGTGTGGAAGTCGCGCCCCGCGCCGCCCGCCACCAGCTTGCCGCAGAAGGCGTCCAGCAGCCGCTCGTAGACGATCAGGCCCGGCGCCACCACCATGAAATGCCGCGTGAAGCGCCCGTCGTCCGTGCCCTCTTGCAGGGCGGCGGTCTTGTTCAGCAGTTGCCAGACCATCAGCGCCTGCATCACCCAGGTCTTGCCCGTGCCGGTGGCCATCTTGAAGCAGTACTTGGGGTGCGCGTGCTTCGGGCTGGCGACTTCGGCCAGGCGGCCGCCCGTCAGCAGCGCCTCGGGGGCGCACGCCTCGTAGAGTTTGAGCAGGCTCCAGTCTGGCTGCCCTTGCCCCAGCACTTCGTGCGCGACGATGGCGTTCAGGATGGCCTGCTTCTGCCCGGCATGGAAGTTCAGCCCGCCGTGGCCCGCAGCCGTGGCGCCCCGGGCCAGCACCATGTCGTCGCCGAACCACCAGCGCAGCAGCTCGGCGGTGGTGGGCGTGATCTGCTCCAGGATATCCGCCGCCCCCGACTCCAGCCCCAGGCACAGCCGCCGCGTGAGGGCCGTCAGGCCCGTGGCCAATGCCAGCGTTGCATCGGGCTGGGTGCTCATGCGGCCTCCACGGTGGCGACCACCTCGGCCTCGAAGCCGAAAACATCCACGACCCGCACGCACACCTTGCGCGGGCCGTCGATGGCTGGCGCCGTCACCGTCGCCGCCGTCACCACGCGCAGCGCATCGGCGCCGCTCGCCGTGTTGCCCCGGTAGTCCTGCCACACCGAGCGGAACACCTTCCCGTCGTAGTCCGGGTCCACGGCCCAGTATTCGATGAGCGCCAGGGGCTCGGCATTGGCGATCTGCTGCAGCTTGGCGCGGTTGGCGTCGTCGAGGTTGATAGCCTCCGGGGAGAGCAGCACATAGTTCTTGAGCCGCACCGTCAACGCTTCCTGCGCCTTGCCCGCTGCCGGCGTCCCGTCGGTCGACGGCCTGCGTTCGACGGGGTGGATCGTCAGGTACTGCAGGCTGGAAAATCGCACCTGGCCGCGCAACTTGTCGATGCCGCCCTTTTTCTTCAGGCGGTCCATCAGGTCGGGTGGAATGACCAGCACCTCCAGGCGCGAATCGTTCAGCGCGGTGATCGTCTCGCCGATGCTGGGCTCGAAGTTCCAGCCCAGCACCACCACCCGGTCCCAGCCGCCCAGCAGGCTGTCGCGCTGGGCGATGGCTTTCTTGAGCGTGGACATGCCGGTGAGCTTGTTGGGCGAGTCGGCCAGCACGAGCGTCTTGCTGCCGCGTTGGCCACGCACGTCAATGCCAGCGATTTGACCGAGGTTCCGCTGTGGACTGACTTCGATGGGAAGAGGCAGGGCGCCGTACAGCGAGAGGACAATCTGCGACAGGTCGCCTATTCGGAAATCCCGGCCAAGGGTGGCCTTGACTGCCTCTACTTGATAGTCGCCTATCGCTTGGTACAGAAACTCCTTCGCTTCCAAGTCAATGAGACGCTTGCGCATGATCATGCATGCAGGTTTTCCCAAGTCGGCTGTTATCCAGCGGCGACCGGTCTTCTCCGCGACAGCCGCTGTGGTGCCTGAGCCGCCGTTGAAATCCATGATCAGCCCTGTGTTGGGACATGATGCGTTTATAATCCGCTCAAGGAGTTTTTCCGGTTTTTGAGTTTCATAGCCGGTCCTGGGGTCGGCGCTACGAAAAACCATTTCAATATCCTGCCAAGTATCATCTAGCACCGCATCCTTAATTATTTTGTTTCCCGATCTGCGGACGAAATACTTAATCCTTACAGCTCCGCTTGACGTTCTTTCGATTCGGCCGACTGCTTCCAGAGCGTCTATGCTCGTGTCGGAGTAGTCACCCTTCGGTGAGGTCCAGTAGTACCTTCCCTGGGTGTCTATCTTTATGCCCGCGGGAAGTCGTTCTATTCCGTTGACCCATTCGATATGGCTGATCTGTTCTTTTAACTGTGGTTCGAAATGAAAATTCTCAGTTTTTGAGTAGAAAAGCAGCAGATCCTGGTTTCTTGGATACTGGGTTGCACGTGATTTTGCTCCGAGGCTATTTTTAATCCAAGCGATTTGGTTTCGAAAATTATTCCTCCCGAAAACTTCATCTAATACGATCTTCACGTAATGCCCCACGTGCCAGTCTAAATGCACGTAAATAGAGCCTGTGTCTGCCAGCAGTTCTCTCATCAAAATGAGCCGCGGTGTAATCATGGCCAGATAAGAAGCTGTGCCGTCGCTCCAAGTATCGGAATAGGCAAACTGTTCGATGACCGTAGGCTTCTGCTCCAACTCCAGCCCCGGCAACGTGACCTTGGTGCGGTAATCAGCCTTGCTGTCGAAAGGCGGATCGATATAGATCAGATCCACCTTGCCGCGCAGGCTGGGCGTCTGTTCATCGCCTGCGAGCAGAGCCGCCATGGCGAGCAAGTTGTCACCATAGATCAGGCGATTGGTCCAGCCCGTTGCGCCGTTGCCGTGGCCCGCTGTGTCTCGACGAGCTTGCTGCGTGACCCAATCAGGAGCTGCCGTTTCCTTCGCTGGCAGCACCAGTTCGCGCGTCTGCAGGCTGATGCGGTTGCGACCTTCCAGACCTTCCAGGATTTTTTCGGCTTCCTTGCGGCCTTGCGCCACGATTTCAGGGAGTTGTTCGAGCAGGGACTTGGGCATACGGCTACAAGGAAATGCCTTCAAGCATCTCCCTCGGTTGAACAGTTGAATCAACAAATGATTGAACGAATTGTGCAACAGGAAGTGGATGCCCCGTTCCATCGGCTCTTACGGTCGGCCCATGGACAACAAGATGGAATTCGCCGAACGCCTGCGGGCCGCCATGGTGCAAGCGGGGATGGAGCCGCGCCCCGGGGTGCTGCTGCAGGTGTTCAACAGCCACTACTGGGGCAGGTCGGTGACCTTCCAGGCGGTCTCCCGCTGGCTCAAGGGCGAGGCGATTCCGGCGCAGGACAAGTTGCTGGTGCTGGCCAGCCTTCTGGGCATCGAGCCCGAGGTGCTTCGTTTCGGGTCGCAGGCGCGTCAGGCGCTGAACGAGCGCCGCGAACGGTGGGAGACGGGGGTGGGCTACCTGGAGCGAGAGACTTTCGACGCCTTCCTGCAACTGCCGCCCGAGCAGCGCAGGCTGATCCGGGAGGTCATCCTGACCTTCCATCGGGTGCACGCGGCGGGGCAGTCAGCCAGCGGTGCGGAGCGATCCGGCCCTCGCATGGAAAAGTAGCCCGCGACTCTCCATGGCGCGGTGCTGTCGATGCCCCACCCACCCAGCCCGGACGACCGGCCCTCGAAGGGCCTATTGCCGCCAGAAGAACAGCACCGCCATCACCAGCCCCGTCAGCACGATGCCCCAGCGCAGCCACGTCGCCGGGATGCGCCGCGCCACGCGGGCGCCGCCGTAGCCGCCGGCCGTGGCGGCGACCATCATCAGCAGCGCCTGGGGCCACAGCACCACGCCGCCGGCCGCGTAGAGCGCGACGGCGATGCCGGTGAGCACGGCCGATACGAGGTTCTTCAAGCCGTTCATGGCGTGCAGATGGGTTTGCCCGAGCAGGCCGAACAGCGCCAGCAGCAGAATGCCCAGCCCGCCGTTGAAGTAGCCGCCGTAGGCCGCCACCGCCAGCAGGCCCGCGGTGGCCCGGGCAGTGGAGGGCGTGCCGCCCGACAGGGCCTGGCGCAGCCTGGGACCGAAGGCGAACAGCGCCGTCGCGGCCAGCAGCAGCCAGGGCACCACGCGGCGGAAGGTGGCTTCGGGCGTGACCAGCAGCAGCAGCGCCCCGACCGCGCCGCCCAGCACCGAGAGCACCAGCAGGCGCCGCATCGACAGCCCGGGCGGCGGCGCCGTCTCTTCGCGGAAACCCCAGGCGCCCGCCAGGTAGCCGGGCAGCAGCGCGACCGTGCCGGTGGCGTTGGCCACCACGGGCGGCACGCCGGTGAAGACGAGCGCGGGCAGGGTCAGGAAGCTGCCGCCTCCGGCGACGGCATTGAGCGCGCCGGCCACGAAGGCGGCGCCAAGCAGCAGGGCGGTGTCGAACATGGGGTCTCCTGGCCCGGGATGTTAGAACGTGTTGGCGATCTCCCAGGGGTCGCGCAGCGGTGTGGGCGGGTGGGCTGCAAGGCGCGGTGCGCAGTGGATAGCCTGGGCTATCCACAAGCGCCGCAACGCCGCAGAGCGCCCGCCCACACCACTGCCCTTCGGGTTGGAGCGAAATCGCGCGATTGGACGCCCCGGCTGCTTGCACGGGCTGAGAGCCCGTGCGGCGCATCCGAAGCATCCACTTATCCCGATTGCGCTCCAACGCGATCCCCTGCGAGATCGTCCACACGTTCTGAGGGGCGAAGGCGGCGGCCATTACCCGCACGGGGCGCGGAGGTGTTGTGTGCGCGACGCGCCAGGCGCCCCGGGGCGAGTGCCGCACGGGGGCGGCGCGATCAGGCCGCGTAGGGGTCGGCGAAGCCCAGCTCCCGCATGATGGCCGTCTCGTAGGCTTCCATCTCGTCGGCTTCTTCCGGGCTCGTTTCGTGGTCCCAGCCCTGGGCGTGCAGGGTGCCGTGCACCAGCAGGTGGGCGTAGTACTCGCGCAGCGGCTTGTTCTGCTCGCGCGCTTCGCGTTCTACCACGGGCGCGCACAGCACCAGGTCGGCCACCACCACGGGCTCCTGCGCGTAGTCGAAGGTGAGCACGTTGGTGGCGTAGTCCTTCTGGCGGTAGTCGCGGTTCAGGGCCTGGCCTTCTTCCGCGCCCACGATGCGCACGGTGATCTCGGCGTCGGTGGCCAGCGCATGGCGGATGAAGCGGGCGGCGGCGTGCCGGGGCAGGGCGGTGCGGTGTTCGGCCACGCCGTCGAAGCGGGCGAATTGCAGCGACAGGGTCAGTTGGTTCAGTGCCATTTCGGCCTCCAGCGCTTGATGATCAAGCGCCACTAGCTATAAAAATAATAGCAATGGCGTCAGTGGGAGGCGCCGCGGGTGCGCTGGGCGTCATAGGCGTCCACGATGCGGGCGATGAGCGGGTGACGCACCACGTCGGCCGTGGTGAAGCGGGTGACGGCGATGCCCTTGACGCGTTTGAGCACCCGCTCGGCGTCGATCAGGCCGCTCAGGGCGCCCTTGGGCAGGTCGATCTGGCTCACGTCGCCCGTCACCACCGCGCGCGAGCCGAAGCCGATGCGGGTGAGGAACATCTTCATCTGCTCGGGCGTGGTGTTCTGCGCCTCGTCCAGGATGATGAAGGCGTTGTTCAGCGTGCGGCCGCGCATGAAGGCCAGCGGGGCGATCTCCAGCGCATTGCGCTCGAAGGCTTTCTGCACCTTCTCGTAGCCCATCAGGTCGTAGAGCGCGTCGTAGAGCGGGCGCAGGTACGGGTCCACCTTCTGCGTCAGGTCGCCGGGCAGGAAGCCCAGACGCTCGCCGGCCTCGACCGCCGGGCGGGTGAGCACGATGCGCTGCACGTTGCTGCGCTCCAGCGCATCGACCGCGCAGGCGACGGCCAGATACGTCTTGCCGGTGCCAGCCGGGCCGATGCCGAAGGTGATGTCGTGGCTGGCGATGTTGTCCAGGTAGGCGCCCTGCGTGGCCGTGCGGGCGCGCAGGTCGGCGCGGCGGGTGGTCAACTGGGTGGCGGTGCCTTCCGGCGCGGCCACCAGTTCGCTGTCGCCGGCCAGCATCAGCTGGATCTGGTCCTCGGCGATGGGGCGCTCGGCCATTTCGTAGAGTGCCTGCAGCAGCTCCATCGCCTGGGTGGCGCGCGCCTTGGTGCCGTCCACCTTGAACTGCTCGTGCCGGTGGGCGATGCGCACCTCCAGCGCGGTCTCGATCTGGCGCAGGTGGGCGTCGGCCGGGCCGCACAGGTGGGTCAGGCGGTTGTTGTTGTGGGGGGTGAAGGTGTGTCGCAGGATCACGCGGATAATTCCGATCAGAAGGCCGGCAGACGCGCGGCGAAGGACACCCATGATAGGCAAATTGACCGGCACGCTGCTGGAGAAGAATCCCCCGGAGGTGCTGCTGGACTGCCACGGCGTGGGCTACGAGGTGCAGGTGCCGATGAGCACTTTCTACAACCTGCCGGCCACCGGCGAACGGGTGGCGCTGCTCACGCACTTTATCGTGCGCGAGGACGCGCAGCTGCTGTATGGCTTTTCCACCCACGGCGAGCGCCAGGCATTCCGCGAGCTCATCAAGATCAGCGGCGTCGGACCGCGCACGGCGCTGGCCATCCTGTCGGGCCTGGGCGTGACCGACCTGGCCCAGGCCGTCACCCTGCAGGAGGCCGGCCGGCTGGTGAAGGTGCCCGGCATCGGCAAGAAGACGGCCGAGCGGCTGCTGCTGGAGCTCAAGGGCAAGCTGGGCGCGGACATGGGCTCGGCCGTGCACGCCAGGAGCGATGCGCAGGCCGATATTCTGCAGGCCCTGCTGGCGCTGGGTTACAACGACAAGGAAGCCGCCGCCGCGCTGAAGGCGCTGCCCGCCGACGTGGGCGTGAGCGAGGGCATCAAGCTGGCGCTGAAGGCGCTGGCCAAATAGGTGGCCCGCCGCGCCCGCGACCGGCGCCTGCCCCGCCACACCGTTTTCCAGGGATTCATTCCGCTTGAGGCTTTAGACCAATGAGGACCACCGCATGAACGCCATCAAACCCTGGGTGCCCGCCACGGCGGCCCTGCTCATTCTCTCCGCCTGCGGCGGGGGCGGCGGCAACAGCTCGACGCCCGCTCCCGCGGCGCCTGCACCTGCACCTGCGCCTGCCCCCGCGCCCGCCCCGACGCCCGCGCCGCCACCGATCTCCACCGGCTCCGACCGCATCGAGCCTTACGACCCGAGCGCGGTCGCGACGGCTTCCGCGCCCGTCGCCAAGGACGCTCTCGCGCAGGCCAGCTCCACCACGCCCGGCCAGGGCATCGCGCCGGCCCCGGCAGTGCGCCGCCTGGCCCTCGGCGCCCTCGCCCCGGCCGTCGCCGACAAGACCGCTGCCGCCGCCACGGCGCCCGCCCCGGGCGAGCCCCGCCAGATCGGCGTGGCCCGCGGCCTGGCAGACACCGCCACCGTCGCCGCCACGCAAGCCCTGCTGCGCTGGAGCGCCACCGACCGCGGCACCCAGGTGGCTGCCCTCGCGTTCGACTCGGCGGGTGCGTATGGCGTGCGCCTCGGCGTGCTGGTGCGCGGCCTGCCGCAGGGCGCCGTGCTGCGCTTCTATGGCGCCGACGCCGCTTCCGCCGTGCAGATCTCGGCGCAGGAGCTGGCCGCCGTCGCCGCGCGCAACGCCCAGGGCGGTGCCGATGCCGACACGGCCCGCACCTACTGGAGCCCCGATTTCGGCGGTGCCACCACCACGGTGGAAGTCGAGATACCGGCGGCGGCGGTCACCTCGGCCGTGCAGATCGCCGTGCCGCGGCTGTCGCACTTCGCGGTCGCGCCCGATGCGGTGGAAGGCGCCTTCACCACCAAGGTGGGCGAATCGGGCAGCTGCAACATCGACGCCACCTGCCGGCCCGAATTCAGCAGCGAGAGCCGCTCGGTCGCCCGCATGATCTTCGTGCGCGACGACGGCAAGGCCTACCTGTGCACCGGCACCTTGCTCAACGACGCGCGCTCGTCCACCACGCCGTACTTCCTGAGCGCCAACCATTGCCTGTCCTCGCAGTCGGTGGCGTCCACGCTGACGACCGACTGGTTCTACCGCTCCAGCGCGTGCAACACCAGCAACGTCAACCCCGGCGCCACCCGCCTGACCGGCGGCGCGACGCTGCTGTACGCCACGGCCACCACCGACACCGCCTTCATGCGGCTGAACAACCCCGCGCCCACCGGTGTGGTGTATGCCGGGTCGTACTTCGGCGGCGTGGCGACGCAGTCGGCGGTGCTCGGCGTGCACCACCCCGCGGGTGACCTGCAGAAGATCAGCGTCGGCACCGTGCAGCGCTACAGCACCTGCGTCGACAACTTCTGCCAGACCAGTACCTCGGACAACGGCACCTTCCTGGCGACCACCTGGCAGCAGGGCACCACCGAAGGCGGCAGCAGCGGGTCGGCCCTGTTCCTGGGCATTGGTGGCCGCCGCTACGTGGTCGGCCAGCTGCTGGGCGGCGATGCGAGTTGCGGGAACCCGGGCGGCGCTGACCAGTACGGCCGCTTCGACCAGCCCTACCGGTCCACGCTGCGGCAGTGGCTGAATCCGGGTAGCAGCCAGTAGACGGCAGGGCTGCGCACAGTACGATGCCTGGCGCCGCAGAAGCGCCAGCGCTGAGCGGGGCTTGAATTCATTCAATCGACAAAGAGGGCGAGCGTCATGAAACGACTTCGTGGGTGGGGGCGCGGCAGCGCGGGCATTTCTCTGGTGGCCAGCCTGTTGCTGGCGGCGTGCGGCGGCGGTGGCGACGCCGGCGTTTCCGCGTCGGCGGCGTCGCCGGTCACGCCGGCCGCGCAGGTGCTGAAGGTCGAGCCGCACGAGCAACCCGTATCGGCGGTGCAGGACGTTGCCCGCACCAAGCTGCGCCTGCTGTCCGCCGCCGACACCGTCGCCCCCAGCCGCATCGCACTGGGCCCGCTGGTGCAGCCCAAGAGCGCAGCGCCCGAGGGCAGTGGCCAGTTCACGCCGCTGCAGATTGGCACGGCTCGCCCGGTGCCGGCCACCCGTACCGCCGCCGACCTGCAGCGCCAGTTGCGGTGGCGCACATCCGCCAGCGGTGGCCTGGTGGCGGCCGTCAGCGTGGATGCCGATGGCGCGCACGGGTTGCGCCTGGGGGTGCTGGTCACGCAGTTGCCCGGCGGGGCCAGGCTGCGTGTCTACAGTCAATTCAAGCCGGACGCCGTGTACGAAGTGTCGGGCCATGAGGTGCTGCAGTTGATCGAGCGCAACTTGCAGGCAGGCGACAGCACCGATGCCGCCCGCACCTGGTGGACGCCCGACACCGGCGGCAGCGAAGCCACGCTGGAGATCGAGCTGCCCCCCGGCACGCCTGCCAGCGCCCTGCAAGTCGCCATTCCGCAGGTTTCGCACGTGTTCGTCGATCTGTCGCTGCCCCTGGAGGGCGATCTGGCCACCAAGGCCGTGGGCGACTCCAGCAGCTGCCAGTTGGACGCCACGTGCTACAGCCAGTCCGCTCCGGTGCGCAACGCCGTGGCCCGCATGATCTACGTGAAGGACGGCGGCGGCTATCTGTGTACCGGCACGCTGCTCAACGACAGCGGCTCCACCGGCACGCCTTATTTCATCACGGCCAACCACTGCATCTCAACGCAGACGGTGGCCTCCACGCTGCAGACCGACTGGTTCTTCCGCGCGCCTTCGTGCAACAGCCGCACGCTGGCCGCGACCACCGTCAAGCGGACCGGCGGCGCCACCTTGCTGTACGCCACGGGCGACACCGACACCTCCTTCATGCGCCTGAACGACACACCGCCCGCAGGGGCCACGTTCGCGGGCTGGGACGCCACGCCCCGCGTGCTCAATTCTTCCGCCATGGGGGTGCACCATCCACGGGGGGATCTGCTGAAGGTCAGCTTCGGACAGTTGTTCGCCACCGCGAACTGTGCATCGACGGGAGGCTCCGGGTTTTCCTGTTCGCAGGCGTCCGGCGTGTCCGGCAGCTTCTATGCCATCTCGTGGACGCAGGGCCTGACCGAGGGCGGCAGCAGCGGCTCCGGCATGTTCCAGTCCAATTACCTGGTGGGCACGCTCTACGGCGGCACCAGCGCCAGCGCCAACTCCTGCACCGAATCCACCTTGTCGGTCTACGGCCGGTTCGACAGGCCCTATCAGGCCGCGCTCAAGCAGTGGCTCTCGCCCACGCCCGTCGCCACGCCTGATCGCACGGCGGTGTACCGCTTCTTCAACACCGCCACGGGGGCGCACTTCTTCACGTCCAACGCAGGCGAACGTGACTACGTCATCCGCACCTATCCTTCGTTCAACTACGAGGGCACTGCCTTCTATGCCTATGGCAACCCCACCGCCGGGCAGAACACGGTGTTCCGGTTCTTCAACCGCGTCACCGGCGCGCACTTCTACACCATCGACCAGGGCGAGCGCGACTACGTGATCGGCAACTACCCCGCGTTCCAGTACGAAGGGCCCATCTGGTATGCGCAGACCACGTCCGGCAACGGGTCGATTCCGATCTACCGCTTCTTCAACCGGAGAACCGGGGCACACTTCTACACCGTGAGCGCCGCAGAGCGCGACTTCGTCATCGCCACCTACACCGACTTCCAGTACGAAGGCATTGCCTACAACGTGTGGTCCAGCGCCCGATGACACTTGAGGCGCCGCCCGTCCGCGGGGCGGCGCCGGCCGGGCCGGCCCTTCATTCATCTCCATGAGCATCCAGACCGACGACTTCGCCCCCATCCCGCCACCCAAGCGCGTGGTGTCCGCCGCCCCCGCATCGCCGCAGGAAGAGGCGCTCGAGCGCGCCCTGCGCCCCAAGCTGCTGCAGGAATACGTCGGCCAGGCGAAGGCACGAGAGCAGCTCGAAATCTTCATCGGCGCGGCCCGCAAGCGCGAAGAGGCGCTCGACCACGTGCTGCTCTTCGGCCCGCCGGGCCTGGGCAAGACCACGCTCAGCCACATCATCGCGGCCGAGCTGGGCGTGAACCTGCGCCAGACCAGCGGCCCGGTGCTGGAAAAGCCCAAGGACCTGGCGGCGCTGCTCACCAACCTGGAAAAGAACGACGTTCTCTTCATCGACGAGATCCACCGCCTGTCGCCCGTGGTCGAGGAAATCCTCTACCCCGCGCTGGAGGACTACCAGATCGACATCATGATCGGCGAAGGGCCGGCCGCGCGCAGCATCAAGCTCGACCTGCAGCCCTTCACCCTGGTCGGCGCCACCACCCGCGCCGGCATGCTCACCAACCCGCTGCGCGACCGCTTCGGCATCGTCGCCCGGCTGGAGTTCTACACGCCCGAAGAACTGGCCCGCATCGTCATGCGCAGCGCCGGCCTGCTCAACGCCCCCATCGACGCGGAAGGCGGCTTCGAGATCGCCCGCCGCTCGCGCGGCACCCCCCGCATCGCCAACCGCCTGCTGCGCCGCGTGCGCGACTACGCCGACGTGAAGGGCGACGGCCGCATCACCCTCGACATCGCCCAGCGCGCCCTCACCATGCTCGACGTGGACCCGCAAGGCTTCGACGTGATGGACCGCAAGCTGCTGGAAGCCGTCATCCACCGCTTCGACGGCGGCCCGGTGGGCCTGGACAACATCGCCGCCAGCATCGGCGAGGAGTCCGGCACCATCGAGGACGTGATCGAGCCCTATCTCATCCAGCAGGGCTACCTGCAGCGCACGCCGCGCGGGCGGGTGGCGACGCTGGCGGCGTTCCGGCACCTGGGGGTGACGCCGCCGAAAGCGGGTGGGGCGGATTTGTTCAATCTTTGAGCGGTTCTGGCCATTCGCCCCATCGCAGGCAGCGCGGGTAGTGGGGCAATGCGCGGCAAAGGCGCCAGGAGGGGGCCGTTGGCCGCGCTCAAGAGTGCAATTCGTCCCGAGCCCCCGCCTCCAGGTGCCCCACGTCCCCCCATCCCACCAGCGTCAGCCCGTCAGGCGTCCACAGCAGCCGGTTGATGGCGGCGTTGCCCAAGTGCCAGGTGCGGGGGGATTGGGTGTCCTGCCCGGTAGCCAGGCGGTAGAGGGCGTCCAGCACGCCGCCGTGGGCCACCAGGACCATTTGCTCGCCGGTGTGGCGGGCAGCTAGGCGGTGCACGGTGTGGGCGATGCGGGTGCGCAGGGTGGTCAGCGATTCGCCGCCAGCGGGGGCGTAGTCGGGCTCGCGCTGGCGCCAGCGTCTGGCTTCGTCGGGGAGCTCGGCCTCGATCTCGCCGAACGTGCGGCCTTCGAAGTGCCCGAACCCCCGCTCCCGCAGTCCCGTCTCCAGCGTCAGCGGCGCGCCCGTGGTGTCCGCCACGGCCTGCGCGGTGGCGCGGGCGCGTTGCAGGTCGCTGGTGTAGATGGCGGCCACCGGCTCGTCCGCCAGCGCCGCGCCCACGCGGCGGGCCTGCCAGAGGCCGGTGTCGTTCAGCGGGATGTCCAGGTGGCCCTGGATGCGGGTGTCGACGTTCCAGGCGGTTTCGCCGTGGCGGATGGCGATGATGCGGGTGGCTTGCATGCGGTGCGGTGCGGTGCGAGGGTGCGGAACGGGACGTTGTAGCTGGGGGGCGGGCGGCCGGCGCGCTCAGGGCCTGACCACCACGCCGGGCGTGGCGGCGGGCGCGGCCGGGGCCACGGTGATGGTGGAGGTGGTGGCCCCGCCCGGGGCGCCCGGCGTGATGGTGGTGCGCACTTGGCGCGTGCCGGCCGGCGGTGTCGGAAAGCCCGTCAGCGCGGCGTCGAACAGCAGGCCGAAGATGGCCGGGTCGTCGGTCCACACGTCTTCATACACGGCGGAGGTCTCATACACGATCTGCTGGGTCGTGGCGTCGCGCAGCACCAGGCTGACCGAGCGGCGGTGCAGGGTGGGCGGACGGTCCATCATCCAGCCGCCGCCCAGGCCCCAGCCGTAGCGGCCGCCATAGCCAAAACCCCAGCCGAAGCGGCCGTAGAACGGGTCGGCGTAATAGGGTGCCCAGGCGGGCGTCACGTAGCTGCCGTGTGCGGCGATCTGCAGCACCAGGCGTGCGTTGGCGTCGTCGCGCTGCAGCCCCACGCGGGCCAGCGACTGCTGGGCCAGCGCCTCGATGGCGTTGAACGATGCGGCGTGCGCGGCCTGCGAGGGCAGGCGCTCCAGCCGGTAGGTGGCCGGCTGGGGCACGGCGGGCAGGGTGGAATAGCTGCGCACGTCGCTGTCCACCACGCGGGTGGAGGCACAGCCGGCGAGCACGGCTGCCGCCGCGCACAGCACCAGGGGTCGAAGCCAGCGCACGATCGTCATAGGGGTCTCCTCGTCGGAATTGAGAGTGAAGGACAAGCGGGTTGGCTGGCTGGCGAAGACGGCGGCGGTGGGAGGCTGCGGCCGCCGGCCGTGGCTGGCGCCGCCTTCAGGACGACAGGCTCACCACCTGCAGGCCGGGCCGGCCGGCCGGGGTGCCGGCGGCGGGGAATGCCTCCGGGTCGAACGCCTTGTCGCCGTCTTCGCTGGCCACGCCCGTCGCCTTCAGACCCCGAAAGTCATGCAGCGTTCCATCGAGCAGGTGCGAAGGCACCACGTTCTGCAACGCGTTGAACATGTTGTCCACCCGGCCGGGGAACCGCTTGTCCCAGTCGCGCAGCATTTCGCCGACCTGCTGGCGCTGCAGGTTCTCCTGGCTGCCGCAGAGGTTGCACGGGATGATGGGAAAGTTCTGCTGCTGCGCCCAGCGGGTGGTGTCCTTCTCGGTCACGAAGGCCAGCGGGCGGATCACCACGTGGCGGCCGTCGTCGCTGACCAGCTTCGGCGGCATGGTCTTGAGCTTGCCGCCGAAGAACATGTTCAGCAGCAGCGTCTGCATGATGTCGTCGCGGTGGTGGCCCAGCGCGATCTTGGTGCAGCCCAGCTCGTCGGCCACGCGGTAGAGGATGCCGCGGCGCAGCCGGCTGCACAGGCCGCAGGTGGTCTTGCCCTCGGGCACCACGCGCTTGACGATGCTGTAGGTGTCCTGGTTCTCGATGTGGAAGGGCACGCCGGTGGTGGCCAGGTATTCGGGCAGAACGTGTTCAGGAAAGCCGGGCTGCTTCTGGTCCAGGTTCACCGCCACCAGGTCGAAGTGGATGGGGGCGCGCTTTTGCAGCTTGATGAGGATGTCCAGCAGGGTGTAGCTGTCCTTGCCGCCGGACATGCACACCATCACCTTGTCGCCCTCCTCGATCATGTTGTATTGCACGATCGCCCGGCCGGTTTCGCGGCAGAGGCGCTTTTCCAGCTTGTGGGCCTCGCGCTCGATCTTGGCGGTGGCGGCAACGGCCGTGCTGGCGGCGGGTGCGGCGTCGGCGGTCCAGTCGGTGGCGATGGAAGAGGGCAGGGCGGTCATGGGCGAGGGCGGAACGGTGCGGGGGAGCTGCGGGAAGGTGCGCGGGTGAGGCGGCGGGCGGGCCAGCGAAGCCCATCGCCATGGCCGGCGCGCGGGCGTCACGGGGGAAGGGCCGCAATTTTAGGGGAACCCCCATTTTCGCGGCGTCCGCTGGCTTTGCGCGGCCGCCGCGGCGTTCACCAGTCGCCGCATTCCATCCGTATCGCCACTTCGCAGTCGTCGAAGATCTCCAGCTTGGCGATCTTGACCCGCACGCCGATCACGCCGGGCAGCTGCATCAAGCGGCGCGTGAGCTTGCCGATCAGGCTCTCCAGCAGGTTCACGTGCTCGGCCGTGCATTCGTCGATGATGATCTGGCGCACCTTGCGGTAGTCGAGCACATGGCCGATGTCGTCGTCGTGCGGCAGCAGCGGCTGGCGGCCCTGGTTGAGTTCGGCGTCCACCTGGATGGGCTGGGGCGCGGTCTTCTCGTGGTCGAGGATGCCCAGGTTGGCGTCGAAGCGCAAACCGGAGAGGGTGAGGATCTGCAGGCCGCCGTCGTGTTGCATGGGCATTGATTGCGTCAGGTCAGTGAAAAGGACGTGGGAAGAACGGGCGGAGGCCGCCGGTCACATGAGCGAGAAGTCGCGCTCGAAGCGCATCAGGTGCTGGCCGCCATCGACCAGCAGCGTGGTGCCGGTGATCGACGCGTTCTCCAGCGCGAACTTCACCGTCGCGGCCACGTCGGCGGGCGTGGACGATCGGCCCAGCGGACTGAGCGTGTGCAGGCGGCGGAACCGTTCGTCGTCCAGCAGATGGCTGGTGAGCGTGAGCCCGGGCGCCACGCCCACCACCCGCACGCGCGGGGCCAGGGCCAGCGCCAGCATGGTGCCGGCGGCTTCCAGGGCGGCCTTCGACAGGGTGTAGCTCAGGAAGTCGGGGTTCTGGTTCCAGAGCTTCTGGTCCAGCAGGTTGACCACCGCGCCGTGGGGGTCGGCCTCGCCGCGTTCGGCGCGGGCCTGCAGGTGATCGTGCAGCGCCTGGGCCAGCAGCACGGGCGCGGCGGTGTTGCTGCGCAGGTGCTTTTCCAGCGCGGCGAAGCCGAAGCTCGCCGCGTCGTCCTGCTCGAAGAGCGACGCGCTGTTGACCACCGCATCGACGCTGCCGAAGTGCGCCGCCACGCGCGGCAGCAGCCCGCGCACCTGGCCCTCGTCCTCGAAATCCGCCTCGAAATGGGCGCTGGCGCCCGCCAGATCTGCGCATGCAGCTACGGTTTCGATAGCATCCTGCTGCGATTGCCGGTAGTGCACCGCCACTTGCCAGCCGCCTGCCGCCAGCGCCAGCGCGATCTCGCGGCCCAGGCGCTTGGCCGCGCCGGTGACCAGCACCGTGCGAGGGCGCGGGGTGCCGGGGCCGGAGGTCGAAGCGGCGGATTCTGGGGGTGCGGAAGGGGCGGGGGGCATGGGGGACAATCGGCGGGTGACCAACAAGACAGACAACCAGGCGCAAACAGCCAGCACGGAAACGCCCAGTGTAACGAGCGCTCCCGCGCCATCCGGCCCCCGTTCCAGCGCCACGCCCGCCCTCGCGCAGCCTTCGGCGCCACTGGCCGCGCACATCGCCCGCGCCATCGAAGCGGCCGGCGGCTGGATCGGCTTTGACCGTTTCATGGAGATGGCGCTCTACACGCCGGGGCTGGGCTACTACGCCAACGAATCGCCCAAGTTCGGCACCCTGCCGGGCTCGGGCAGCGACTTCGTCACCGCGCCCGAGCTCTCGCCCGTCTTCGGCGAGGCCCTCGCCGCGCAGGTGCGCGAGGCGCTGGACGCCACCGGCACCGACGAGGTGTGGGAATTCGGCGCGGGCTCCGGCGCCCTGGCCGCGCAACTGCTGCAGGCGCTGGGCGACCGCGTGCGGCGCTACACCATCGTCGACCTCTCGGGCAGCCTGCGCCGCCGCCAGCAGGCCGCACTGGCCGCGTGGGAAGGGAGCGTGGCCTGGGCCGACCGCCTGCCCGAGCGCTTCGAGGGCGTGGTCGTCGGCAACGAGGTGCTGGACGCCATGCCCGTGCAGCTGCTGGCCCGCCAGGGCGGCGCCGAGGGCGGCGTGTGGCACGAACGCGGCGTGACGACGGCATCGGGCGAACGCTTCGCCTGGGCCGACCGCCCCACCGCGCTGCGCCCGCCGGTCGAGCCCGAAGGCCCGCAGGACTACCTGACCGAGACCCATGCCCAGGGCGAAGGCTTCATGCGCATGCTGGCCCAGCGCCTGGCGCGCGGCGCGGCGTTTCTCATCGACTACGGTTTTCCAGAAGCCGAGTACTACCACCCCCAGCGCCACATGGGCACCCTGGTCTGCCACCAGGCGCACCAGGTCGATTCGGACCCGCTGGCGGAGGTGGGCGCCAAGGACATCACCGCCCACGTCAACTTCACCGCCATGGCGCTTGCAGCGCAGGACGCGGGGCTGGACGTGCTGGGCTACACCACCCAGGCGCACTTCCTCATCAACTGCGGCTTGCTATCTATTTTGGAGCGCCTGCCGCAGGCGGAACGGGCGCAGGCGGCCAAATTGATGATGGAGCACGAAATGGGCGAGCTCTTCAAGGTGCTGGCGGTGGGCGCGGGCGTGCCGGCCTGGACGCCCATGGGCTTCGCGCGCGGCGACCGTACGCACCGGCTTTGAATCGCCGGGGCGCGTTGGCGGCTCACGCCTTGGCCAGACGCTCCAGTGCCTCGGCATGCAGCGCGGGCGTGGCGGCTGCCACCACGCGCCCGTCCGATTCCACCGTCAGGGCGCGGCCCTGCCAGTCGGTGATGCGGCCGCCCGCCCCTTCCACCAGGCACACCAGCGACAGATAGTCGTAGGGCTGCAGGCCGGCCTCCACCACCAGATCCACATGGCCGGCCGCCAGCTGCGCGTAGGCGTAGCAGTCGCCGCCGAAGCGCCGCAGGGCGCAGGCGCGGCTCAGCACGTCGAAGCGCCGCCAGTCCTCGGGCGCGAAGGCATCGGGCGAGGTGGTGTAGATGCGCGCCTGCGCCAGCTGCGTGCAGCCGCTGGCCTGCATGGGCCGGTCATTGCATTGCGGCCCCTGGCCGGCCAGGCCCAGCCAGCGCTCGCCCAGCACGGGCATGTCCATCAGGCCCAGCACCGGGCGGCCGTGGTGCAGCAGGGCGATGAGCGTGCCCCAGAGGGGTGATCCGGTGATGAAGCTCTTGGTGCCGTCGATGGGGTCGATCACCCACACGTATTCGGCATCCAGCCGCTCGCGGCCATGCTCCTCGCCGAGCACGCCGTGGCTGGGCGCCTGGGCTCGCAGCAGGGCGCGCATGGCCAGTTCGGCCTCGCGGTCGGCCACGGTGACGGGGCTTTCGTCCGCCTTGGTCACGACGTCGAGCCGGGTGCGGAAGTACCGCAGCGAGGCGATGCGGGCGGCGTCCGCCATGGCCTCGGCCAGGGCAACGAGGGCGGGGGGAGGGGCGACCAGAGTGCTCATGAAAACGTCCTTGGAAAGAAGGGATGGGGCCGGCGACGGGGTGGCGGGCGTTGGCATATTTAGTGCTTGTGTATTTTCGTGCAAAAACAATAAAGTGCACAAGTGCAATTAAATGCACATTCCTGGTGAATCGGTATCTGCCCGCTCGTGGCGATTCCGCACCGTTTTCTGGCCCTGCACCGTTCTGGAGAAATTCATGCGCAACCGCTCCTCCCTCCTTGCCACCCTGCGCCTGCTGCCCGTGCTGGGCGCGCTCGTCTGCGGCTGGTCCGGCGCCCAGGCGGGCACCGTCACCGCCTACACGGCCCTGGAAGAAGACGAGATCAAGGAATACCTGGCGGCTGCCAGGAAGGACATGCCCGACGTGGACGTGAAGGTGCTGCGCCTGTCCACGGGCGATCTGGGCGCGCGCATCCTGGCCGAGGCCGGCAATCCGCAGCACGACGTGATCTGGGGCTGGGCGCTGACCAACACGCTGGACCCGCGCATCACCGCGCTGCTGGAGCCCTACCAGCCCAAGGACAGCGACAAGCTGGCCGCCAAGGACAAGGCCGCCGATGGCAAATGGTTCGCCACCACGGGCTACATGGCGGCGTTCTGCGTGAACACCGAGGTGCTCAAGGCCAAAAAGCTGCCCATGCCCACCTCGTGGAAGGACCTTGCCAACTCCGTCTACAAGGGCGAGGTGGTCATGCCCAACCCCGTGTCCTCGGGCACGGGCTACCTGCAGATCGCGGCGCTGCTCCAGTCGCGTGGCAACGACGAGGGCTGGAAGCTCATCAAGGCCATGGACGCCAACGTGGCGCAGTACATCAAGTCGGGCTCGCGCCCCTGCAAGTCGGCGCGCGCCGGTGAATTCGCCATCGGCACCTCGCTCGCGTTCGCGGCCATGCAGTCGGTGGACGAGGGCTATCCGATCAAGATGGTGATCCCGAACGACGGCGCGGGTTACGAACTCGAAGCTTCGGGCCTGATGGCCGCGTCCAAGAACAAGGCCGACGCCAAGCGGTTCCTGGACTGGATGCTCTCGCCCCAGGCGGCGCAGCTCTACACCAAGTACAAGGAAATCGTCACCGTGCCCGGCGTGCCGCAATCCAAGGCCGCGGCGGCAGCCGGCCTGCCCGCCGACCTCTCCAAGGTGCTCTATCCGGTCGATTTCGCCAAATCCGCCAAGGACCGCGACGCCATCCTGGGCACCTGGCAAAAGACCATCGGCCGCTGACCTCACTCCCACGCACTACAGGCACGCACACCATGTCCCTGCAGATCACCGAACTGCACAAGAGCTTCGACGGCCAGGTCGCGCTCGAACGCATCAACCTCACCGTGGGCGCATCGGAGTTCGTGTGCCTGCTGGGCCCCAGCGGCTGCGGCAAGACCACGCTGCTGCGCATCATCGCGGGGCTGTTGCCCTGCGATGGCGGGCGCATCGCGCTCGGCGGGCGCGACTTGGCCACGCTGCCGGCCCGCGACCGGGGCTTCGGCATCGTGTTCCAGTCGTACTCGCTGTTCCCGCACATGACGGTGGCGCAGAACGTGGGCTACGGGCTCGCGATCCGCCGCACGCCGCCCGCGCAGGTCGCGGCCCGCACGGCCGAGCTGCTGGAGATGGTCAAGCTGGCGGACTTCGGCGCGCGCTACCCGGCGCAGCTCTCGGGCGGCCAGCAGCAGCGCGTGGCCATCGCGCGGGCGCTGGCCGTCAATCCCTCGCTGCTGCTGCTCGACGAACCCCTGTCGGCGCTGGACGCGCGCGTGCGCGCCGATCTGCGCCACGAGTTGCGCGAGGTGCAGCGCCGGCTGGGCATTCCGACCATCATGGTCACGCACGACCAGGAGGAAGCCCTGGCCATGGCCGACCGCATCGTCTGCATGCAGGGCGGCCGCATCGCGCAGGCGGGCTCACCGCGCGAGCTGTACCTCACGCCCCGCACGCGCTTCGTCGCCAACTTCATGGGGCACAGCAACCTGCTCTCGCCCGCGCAGGCGCGGCAGCTGCTGCCCGCCCTGGGCGAGGCGCCGCACGACATGGCCGCCGGCTCCGCGCTGCTGTGCATCCGCCCCGAACGGCTGCGCATTGACCCCAGTCCCCAAGGCGCGGGCCGGGTGACCGGCACCACCTTCCTGGGCAGCATCCAGCGCGTGCAGCTGCACTGGAACGGCCTGGACCTGCTGGCCGAATCGAGCAGCGCCGGCACCTGGGAGACGGGCCAGCCCGTCGATGTCTCCGTGAACGCGCAGGACTGCGCCTGGGTGCAGGCATGAGCGCGGCGGCCTCCACCCCGCAGCTCGCGCCCATGCACGTGGGCGAGCGCTGGCTGCTGCGCGCCTGCCTGGTGCTGCCGCTGGCGGCGCTGGTGCTGTTCTTCGGCGTGCCCATGCTCGCCATCGCCTGGCGCAGCCTGGTGCAGGACGGCGGCGGCATCGGCTGGGGCAACTACCTGGCGCTGCTGGACACCCCCGGCGTATGGCGGGCGCTGGGCCACAGCCTGCTGCTGGGCGGCGCCACCACGCTGGTCACCCTGGTGCTGGCCTTCGTGGTGGCCTACGGCCTGGAGCGCACCTGCATGCCAGGGCGCCGCTTCGTGGCCGGGGCGCTGGCGCTGCCCATGCTGGCCCCCTCGCTCGTGCTGGGTCTGGGGCTGATCTTCCTGCTGGGGCGCAACGGCATCGTGGGCAAGATGCTGGGCGTGCGGCCCGAGATCTACGGGTTCTGGGGCCTGCTGATCGCCGACGTGCTCTACGCGCTGCCGCAGGCCGTGCTGATCGTGCGCACCGCGCTGCGCCAGGGCGACGCCCGCCAGTACGACGCGGCCGAGGTGCTGGGTGCCACGCCCTGGCGGCAGTTCCTGGACATCACGCTGCCGCAGGCCCGCTACGGCCTGCTGAGCGCGGGCTTCGTCGTGTTCACGATCACCATCACCGACTTCGGCAACGCCGTGGTCATCGGCGGCGACTTCGCCGTGCTGGCTACCGAGATCTACAACCAGGTCAGCGGGCAGATGAAGTTCGGCATGGGCGCGGTGGTGGGCATCCTGCTGCTGGCGCCGGCGGCGCTATCGGTGTTCATCGAGCGCATGGCCGCGCAGCGCGCCGGCGCGGGCGCCGAGTCGGCCCTGCCGCCCACGCCCGTGCGCCGCCCGGGGCGCGATGCCGCGTTCTTCTTCGCCTGCATGGCCATCGCGGGCGGCATCGCGGCCCTGGTGCTCACGGTGGTGCTGGCGAGCTTCATCCGCCTGTGGCCGTACCGGCTGGATCTCACGCTCAAGCATTACGACATCACCATCGCGGGCGGTTACGCGCCGCTCTGGACCTCGGTGTGGGTCTCGGCCCTGGCCGCCTGCCTGGGCACGGCGATGCTGTTCGTGCTGTGCTTCGGCATCCGGCGCATGCCGGGCCGGCTGGCGCGCGCGGCCACGGCCCTGTCGGCTCTGCCCGTGGGCGTGCCCGGCCTCGTGCTGGGGCTGGCCTATGTGTTCACCTTCAACGGCGCCCCCTGGCCCTGGGGCCTGCTGTACGGCACGGCCGTGCTGCTGGCGCTGTGCAACTACTACCACTATCACACGCAGGGCTTCATGACCATGATGACCGGCATGCGCCACGTGCCCGCCACGCTGGAGGACGCCACCACCGTGCTGGGTGGCGGTACCGGCCGCGTGCTGCGCGACGTGTACCTGCCGGCGCTGCGGCACACGCTGCTGGCCGTGCTGGCGTTTTTGTTCATGCGCTCCATGGTCACCCTTTCGGCCGTCATCTTCCTCGTCACGCCCTCGCTGCCCATGGGCGCGGTCACGGTGATGCGGCTGGACGAGGCGGGGCTCACTTCACAGGCCGCCGCGTTCTCCACCTGCATCATGGCGGTGGTGGGCTCGCTGGCGCTGCTGCTGCATCTGGCCACGCAGCGCCGCGCCGCGCACGCGAGACCCGCATAACATGGCCGCCATGCTGCAAGAAGAACGATTCCTCCGCATCCGCACGCTGCTGTCCACGCTCTCGCGCGTGAGCACCGAGCGCATCGCCCTCGACCTCGACGTGTCGCGCGAGACCGTGCGGCGCGACATCCTCGCGCTGGAGTCGCAGGGCATCCTGCGACGCGTGCACGGCGGCGTCGTGGCGCAGGGCCCCGAGCCCGAGCCCCCGCTGGCCGTGCGCCAGGCCGTGCGCGAGCGCGAGAAGCGGGCCATCGCCCGCGCCGCGCTGCAACTGGTGCAGCCGGGCCAGACGCTGTTTCTGGATGCCGGCAGCACCACCACGATCCTGGCCGAGGAGCTGTCGAGCCTGTCGGGCCTGACCGTCATCACGAACGGGCTGAACGTGGCGCTCAAGCTGGCCGCCGCCGATGCCGGACGCAGCGCGCGCAACGACGTGATCCTGCTGGGCGGGCGCACCGATCCGGCCGTGCAGGCCACCCATGGCGACACCACCGTGGCCGAGATCCACCGCTACCGCGCCGACGTGGCGCTGCTCTCGCCCGTGGGCATCAGCGTGCACGGCGGCGCCACCAGCTTCGAGCACCACGAGGCGGCCATCGCCCGCGCCATGGCCGCGCAGTCGCAGGAGCTGGTGCTGCTGGCCGACCACAGCAAGGTGGGGCAGTCCAGCCGCGTGGTGTACGCCGGCCTGGCCGAGGTCGGCACGCTGGTGACCGATGCGGGCGCCCGCGCGCTGCCCGGCTTCTCGGCCCTGCAGGCAGCGGGCTGCCACATCGTGGTGGCCTGAGACGCTGCCACCCGCCGCTGCGGCGGCGGGCGCCGGTGCGGTGCGGCGCTTCTATCTTCAGTTCAGCCGCGCACCGCTGGCCGCGTCGAACACATGCGCCTGGGCCGCCTGGGGGCGCAGCCAGAGCGGCTCGCCGGCCCGCACGTCGATGCGGTCGCGGAACGCGGCGAGCACGTTGTGGCCGCCCGTACCGACCGACAGCGCGACCTGCGTCTCGGACCCCGTGGGCTCCACCACCACCACGCGGGCGGGCAGGGCGGCGTCCTCCCCACTTCCGGCGTCCGCCAGCGTGAAGTGCTCCGGCCGCGTGCCGTACAGCACGCGGTCGCCCTGGCGCGCGTGCGGGGCGCGGTGCAGCGGCAGGTGCAGGCCGTCGTCGGTCACCACGCGGGGGCCGCCGTCCAGTTCCAGCCGGCCCGGGATGAAGTTCATCGAGGGCGAGCCGATGAAGCGCGCGACGAAGGCGTTGGCCGGGCGGTCGTAGAGCTCGAGCGGCGCGCCGGCCTGCTCCACGCGGCCGTCCTTCAGCACCACGATGCGGTCGGCCAGCGTCATGGCTTCCACCTGGTCGTGCGTCACGTAGACCGTGGTGGTGCCCAGGCGCTGGTGCAGGGCCTTGATCTCGGTGCGCACCTGCACGCGCAGTTGCGCATCCAGGTTGGAGAGCGGCTCGTCGAACAGGAAGGCCTCGGGCTGGCGCACGATGGCGCGGCCCATGGCCACGCGCTGGCGCTGGCCGCCGGAGAGCTGGCGCGGGGTGCGGGCCAGCAGCGCTTCCAGCCCCAGGATGGCCGCCACCTCGCCCACGCGGCGCCGTATGGCGTCCTTGGGCTGGCCCTGCAGCTGCAGCGCGAAGCCGAGGTTCTCGGCCACCGTCATGTGCGGGTAGAGCGCGTAGTTCTGGAACACCATCGCGATGTTGCGGTCGCGCGGGGGCGTGTTGTTGATGGTGCGGCCGCCCAGGCGGATCTCCCCGCCGGTCACCGGTTCGAGCCCCGCGATCATGCGCAGCAGCGTGGATTTGCCGCAGCCCGAGGGGCCGACCAGTGCGACGAATTCGCCGTCGCGAATGGCGATGTCCACGCCGTGGATGACGGGCGTGTCGCCGTAGTGCTTGGTGATCTGGTGGAGGGTGAGCGCAGCCATGGAGAGGTTCTTTCCTGAATCGGTTCAGTCCTTGACGCCGCCTGCCGTGAGGCCGTGCACGAGGTACTTGCGCACCAGCACCGTGAACACCACGACGGGGAACATCACCAGCGTGCCGCCCGCGGCGATCTTCGGCCACTCCCAGCCCTCGTACTGCAGGAAGTTGACGATGGCCACGGGCGCCGTCACGGCCTGCGTGCGGGTCAGGATGAGGGCGTAGAAGAAGTCGTTCCACGCGAAGATGAAGCACAGCACCGCGGTGGCCGCCACGCCCGGCGCGGCCAGCGGCAAGGTGATGCGCCAGAACGCCTGCCACACGCCGCAGCCGTCGATGTAGGCGGCCTCTTCCAGCGCGGTGGGCACCGCTTCGAAAAAGGTCTGCATGAGCCAGATGACGATGGCGAGGTTGAAGGTGAGATACACCAGCGCGAGGCCGAAGATCGTGTCCTGCAGGCCCAGCCAGCGGTAGGCCAGGAAGAACGGGATGGTGAACGCGATGGGCGGCGCCATGCGCGTGACCAGGATCCACAGCGCCACGTGCCGGCGCCTCGGGAACTGCCAGCGCGTGAGCGCGTAGGCCGCCGGCACGCCGATCGCCAGCGACATCGCGGTGGAGAGCGTGCTCACCGCCAGGCTGTTGAGGAACGAACGGGGGAAGCTGCCCTGCAGCAGGGCGCGGAAGCCGTCCAGCGTGGGGATGAACCACAGGCTGTCCTCGAACAGGTCGGCGGCCGGCTTGAAGGCCAGCTGCACCAGCCAAAGGAAGGGGAACAGCGTCACCGCCAGCAGCACCAGCGCGGCGGCGGCGCGGCCGTGGCGGCGCAGCCAGCCCCTGCCCGTCCGCGCACGGTGCGCGGCGGGCGCATCGTCCCGCGTGGGGATCGGCAGGGTTGCGTCAGTGCTTGCCATGGTCGTTCCACCCCAGTCGCCCCACCAGCCAGCTCAGGCCGAACACACCCGCCAGGATCACGGTGGCGATGGCGCTGCCGTAGCCCCAGTAGGAGAAGTTGAAGGCCTGGATGAAGCCGTAGTAGTTGGTCACCTCGGTCACCGTGCCGGGGCCGCCCTCGGTCAGCACGAAGATCAGCGGAAACGCCTTGAAGCTGTCGATCAGCCGGAACAGGCCGCACACCACCAGCACCGGGCGGATGTGCGGGAACACGATGTAGCGGAACAGCTGCCAGCGGTTGGCGCCGTCCAGGCTCGCGGCCTCCAGCGGGTCGGCGGGCATCATCTGCAGCGCCGCCAGCACCATCAGCATGGTGAAGGGGAACCACTGCCAGGTCTCGGCGAAGGCGATGGCCCAGAGGGCGGTGTCCGGGTTGGCGATGAGCGAGCGCACGGGCCAGCCGGCGGCCTCCAGCGCACGGTGCAGCGGGCTCACGTCGGGCGTGAACAGAATCTTCCAGATCAGCGCCACCACGATGGGCGGCAGCACCATGGGAATCAGGAAGGCCCCGCGCACGGCGCCCAGCACGCGTGAAGGGCGGTTCAGCAGCAGCGCCACCCCCAGGCCCACGGCCAGCTGCAGCGCCACGCTGGCGGCCGAGAGCTTGAGCTGCGTGGCGATGGAGCCGAGAAAGCGCGTGTCTTCCAGCAAATGCCGGTAGTTGCCCAGCGGATCGCGGAAGTGGAAGGTGCCGGCCGGGTCGGTCAGGCTCAGCGGCGTGAGGCTGGCCACCACCAGCGCCGCGGCCGGCACCAGGGTGATGGCCAGCAGCACGATGAGCGCCGGCGCCAGCCCGAGCGCGAAGGCGCGCCGGCGGGCGGCCTGCCAGCCCCGGGAAGCGTGTGCTGCCCGCAACCCCGGCGTTGCGGGAGCGGCAAGTGTGTTGGCGGCGCCCATGGCTCAGATCTTCTGGCCTGCCCGGCGCAGCTCGGCGATGGACTGCGCCTGCGCCTGCTGCATCGCCTGCCGCGCATTCGCCTGCCCCGAGGCGATGAGCGCGATGGCCTTGTTGAGCTGCTGGTCCACCTGCGGATAGACCGACACGGTGCGGTACTTCATGTGGCCGGTGCGTTCGGCCTGGGCGATCGAATCGAGCGACAGCTGGGCGAGGTCGTTGCCGTTGATGCGCTGGCGGCTGCGGAACTCGGCCGAATCGATGTCGGAGCGCCGCGCCGGCGAGCCGTAGCCGGCCGCCACGGCGCGCCGCGTGGTCTGTTTGGAGAGCGCCCACTGGATGAAGGCCCACGCGGCCTCCTTGTTGCGCGACCCGGCGGGAATGCCCAGGCCGTGCACGGCGGTGCCTGGGAACCGCCCGGCCGGGCCCTTGGGCACGAAGCCGAATTTCACCGTCTTGAGCGTCTTGCTGGTGGCCGCGTCGCCCAGCTGCGCGAGGTGCAGCTGGCCCGCGTCGGAGAAGTTGACGCGCCCGAGCTTGAGCGCCTGCGTGACCTGGTCCGGCTGGTAGGTGATCGCACCGTCGGGGCCGAATTCGCGGATCAGGTTCGCGTAGTAGTCGGCGGCGGCCACGGCCTCCGGCGTGTCCAGCGTGGGAAAGAGATCGTCGGGCGCCTTGCGGAACACGTCGCCGCCGAAGGCGTGCAGGTAGGGCACGAAGGTCCAGCCGTAGTGGTTGTCGGAGACGAATCCCGCCACGCGTTCCTTCTTGTTCACGGCGCGCAGCACCTTCACGAGGTCGTCGGTGGTGTCGGGAAAGGCGAGGCCCGCCTGCTGCACCAGATCGAACCGCGACGAGACCGACAGCAGCGCCTCGGCCGTCCACGGGATGCCGTACAGCTTGCCGTCGCGGCCCGTTTCCGGCGCGCGTGCGCCGCTCAGGAAGTCGTTCACGTCCCAGTCGGCCGGCGTGTGCTGGGGGTTGGCGATGAACTCGTCCAGCGGCGTGAGCCAGCCGGAATCGATCCAGCGGCTGGAGTAGATGAACGTGACGTTCACCACGTCGTAGGCCGAGCCCTTGGTGGACAGCTCCAGATCGGCGCGCTGGTTGTAGACCGGGAACGAGGGCGCGTCGAAATTCACCTTCGCCCCCGACAGCGCCTCGAATTCCGGCAGCCACTGCTGCAGCAGCTTGGGATAGGCGGCGCTGAAGGTGGAGACGTTGAGCGTCGTGCCCTGGAAGCGGCGCGCGCCGGCGGGCTGTGCATGGGCCGAGAGGCCCGGCAGCAGAAGGGAGGCGCCGATGCCGGTGGCGGCTTGCAGGAGGTGGCGGCGTTGTGTCATGGAGGGGATGCGGGTGCGAAGAGAGGAGGCGGAGCGGCTGTGGATCAGCAGAGTCAGGCGGTGGTCGCGATCAGCGTGTCGATGTGCGCGTCGTTCGTCGCCTCGGGGCGGCGGCGCGTGCGGCTCCTGCGGCCGTCCACCGCCACGGCGGGGTCGCCGTGCACCGTCACGCGGCGCACCACGCGCGGCTGCCGGCCGTAGTCGTTGATGGCGATGTGCTGCGTGGCGCGGTTGTCCCAGATGGCCACGTCGTTCTGCCGCCAGCTCCAGCGCACGGTGTTCTCCAGCCGCGTCACGCGGTTCTGCAGCAACTCGAAGAGCCGCGTCGATTCGGTGGAAGAGAAGCCCTGGATGCGCTGGATGAAGTGACCCAGCAGCAGCGCGCGCTCGCCCGACACCGGGTGCACGTGCACCAGTGGATGCTCGGCCTCGTACACCTCCGAGGCGAACACGTCGCGGTGGTGGCGCAGGCGTGTTTCATCGACCACCAGTCGGTCGGCGCCGTAGTCGTAGTTGTTGCTGTGCACGGCCCAGAGGCTGTCGGCCAGGCGCTTGAGGTCCTCGGGCAGGCGCTCGTAGGCCGCGGCGGTGTTGGCCCAGACGGTGTCGCCGCCGTAGGCCGGCACGGTGACGGCGCGCAGGATGCCGTACTTGGGGAACGCGTCGAGAAAGGTCACGTCGGTGTGCCAGGAGTCGGCGCGGCCGCCGCCCTTGGAGGCATCGAGCTCGAAGATGCGCGTGCCTTCGCGCGCCGGCACGGTGGGGTGCGCCACCGTCCTGCCCAGGCGTTCGCCGAAGGCTTGGTGGCTGGCGTCGTCCAGATGGTGCTGGCCGCGGAAGAACAGCACCTTGTGGCGCACGAGGGCGGCGGTGAGGTGGCCGATGGTGGAGTCGTCCAGCCGGGCGGACAGCTCCAGGTCCAGCACTTCGCCGCCCAGGGCGCCCGCCACGCGGCGGATGCGCAGGTCGCCGAAGGAGGTGTCGATGGATTCGTCGGAAACAAGGCTCACGGAGGGCTCCAGAAGATGGGTGATGCAACGATTCTGGAAGCGGCCGCGGGCGCGGCGAAGCGCGTTTTTCGCGCAAGCATGTGCGGAAAACAGGGGGTTGGAAGCGCATGCGCGGGTCGTCCGAGCCGCAGCGGCGAAATCATGGCTTAGCTGTTTTGGTAGTAAACAACTGACGAATCATTCGTTCCAGATATGAGCGTGGCGGCCTAGAGTGCCTTTACTCACTCACTCGCATGCCGCCACCCGCGCCGAGGTGTCGTCGGCGGGTGCAACCTGGAGATCACCCACCATGTCCGCTGTCCTGTCCCACGCCGCCGATGTGTTCGTGCCCCTGCGGGCGGATGCGCCGCCGCAAGGCCTGACCATCCGTCCCCTGCCCGGCGCTCCCCTGGGCGCCGAGGTGTTGGGCCTGGACCTGTCCCGCCCGCTCGGCAATGTCGATTTCGCCCGTCTGCACCAGGCCCATCTCGACCACCACGTAGTCGTGTTTCGCGATCAGCGCGTCACCCCCGCGCAGCACGTCGACTTCAGCCGCCGCTTCGGGCCGCTGCAGATCCACGTGCTGAAGAACTTCCAGCTGGAAGGCCACCCCGAGATTCTCGTCGTCTCCAACATCAAGGACGGGGCCGGGCAGCCCATCGGCCTGGGCGATGCGGGCCACTACTGGCATTCCGACCTGTCGTACAAGGAGCGGCCCAGCCTCGGCTCGCTGCTGCACGCGCAGGAGCTGCCCGCCGAGGGTGGCGACACGCTCTTCGCCGATCAGCACGCCGCCTACGACGCGCTGCCCGAGGCGCTCAAGCGCGCCATCGCGCCGCTGCGGGCCGAACACAGCTATCTGGCCAAGTACGAGGAGCTGCGGGCCAGGAGCCCCTGGCGGCCCAAGCTCACGCCCGCGCAGATCGCCGAGGTGGCGCCGGCCGTGCACCCGGTGGTGCGCACGCATCCGGAGACGGGCCGCCGCGCGCTGTTCGTCAACGAGCACTTCACCACGCGCATCGTCGGCTGGCCCGAGGACGAGAGCCGCGACCTGCTCGCCCAGCTGTTCGCCGCCGCCGTGAAGCCGGAGTTCGTCTACCGCCACCAGTGGCAGCCGCACGACCTGGTGTTCTGGGACAACCGCTCGGTGCAGCACCTGGCGGCCGGCACGCCGGACAGCCAGCGCCGCAAGCTCTATCGCACCACGGTCGAGGGCGACCTTCCGCTGTAGGGCCTCCTGCCCCCAGGGCGCTGCGAGGCCGTGTCCACCGGATTCCATCGCCATCGGCGGAATTGCTATAAAAAATATAGCTACAGGCCTTTGCAAATACGGCGCTGAAAGCACTTTTTACATCTCAAATTCCTGAGGGACCCATCGCATGTCACGTACCACCACGACCCCTGTCTCCACGCTGCGCCGCGCCTTCATGGGCAAGGCAGCCGCCGCCGTCACCGCGATGGGCCTGTTCGCGGCGGGCGTCATCGCGCCCGGTGCCGCCCACGCCGAAGAGGGCAAGCTGCGCATCGCCCAGCAGTTCGGCATCGTCTATCTGCTGCTGAACGTGGCGCAGGACCAGAAGCTGATCGAAAAGCACGGCAAGGCGGTGGGGGTCGACATCCAGGTGGAGTTCCTGCAACTGTCGGGCGGCTCGGCCGTGAACGATGCGCTGCTGTCGGGCAACATCGACATCGCGGGCGCCGGCGTCGGCCCGCTCTTCACGCTGTGGGACCGCACGCGCGGCCGCCAGAACGTCAGGGGCGTGGCGTCGCTCGGCAACTTTCCCTACTACCTGGTCAGCAACAACCCGGCGGTGAAGACGATTGCCGACTTCACCGACAAGGACCGTATCGCCGTGCCGGCGGTGGGTGTGTCGGTGCAGTCGCGCGTGCTGCAGTTCGCCTCGGCCAAGCTCTGGGGCGACAAGGATTTCAACCGGCTCGACCGGCTCCAGGTGGCGGTGCCGCACCCGGACGCGGCGGCGGCCATCATCAAGGGCGGCACCGAGATCACCGGCCACTTCGGCAACCCGCCCTTCCAGGAGCAGGAGCTGGCCGGCAATCCGAAGGCCCACATCGTGCTCAATTCGTACGACGTGCTGGGCGGCCCGGCGTCCGCCACCGTGCTCTACGCCACCGAGAAATTCCGCAAGGAGAGCCCCAAGACCTACCAGGCGTTCCTGGCCGCGCTGAACGAGGCGGCGCAGTTCGTCGCCGCCAACCCGGAGAAGGCGGCCGACATCTACCTGAAGGTGACCGGCGCCAAGACCGACCGCGCCCTGCTGCTGCAGATCATCAAGAACCCTGAAGTGCAGTTCAAGGTACAGCCCGAAAACACGCTGGGCCTGGGCCAGTTCCTGCACCGCGTCGGCGCCATCAAGCACAAGCCCGAGGCGCTCAAGGACTATTTCTTCGACGACGCGCTCACGGCGCGCGGCAGTTGAGACCGGACGAACGGAGGCCGCCATGCTGACCATGCGACGACTCGCGCCCCTGTCCGCCACCCTGCTGGAGCGGGTGCGGGAGGAGGTCGGGCCTTATGCCGCCGAGGCCCATGCCACCCTGGCGCCGCCGTTGGCGGGCCGCGCCGCCGAATCCTCTACGGCCCAGCCCCTGCTTCGGGTGGAGGGCGTCAGCATCGACTACCGCACGGCGCAGCGCGCCGTGCGCGCCACGCACCGCGTCGGCTTCGACGTGCACCCGGCCGACCGGCTGGTGCTGCTGGGCGCATCGGGCTGTGGCAAGTCCACCCTGCTCAAGGCCATCGCCGGGTTCATCGCGCCGAGCGAAGGGCGCATCCTGCTCGATGGCCGGGCGGTGACCCGGCCGGGGCCCGACAGGGTCGTGGTGTTTCAGGAGTTCGATCAGCTGCCGCCCTGGAAGACGGTGCGCGAGAACGTGATGTTCCCGCTCCTTGCCTCGCGCCAAGTGGGCCGGGCCGAAGCGGCCGAGCGCGCGGCGCTCTATCTGGACAAGGTGGGACTCTCCCAATTCGCGGACGTGCATCCGCACCAGCTCTCGGGCGGCATGAAGCAGCGCGTGGCGATCGCCCGGGCCCTTGCCATGCAGCCCCGCGTGCTGCTGATGGACGAGCCCTTCGCCGCGCTGGACGCGCTCACCCGCCGCCGCATGCAGGAAGAACTGCTGGCCCTCTGGGACGAGTTCCGCTTCACGCTGATCTTCGTCACGCACTCCATCGAGGAGGCGCTGGTGGTGGGCAACCGCGTGGCCATCCTGTCGCCCCACCCGGGCCGCCTGCGCGCGGAGATCAACAGCCACCAGTTCGGCCTGCACAGCCTGGGTGGAGCCGAGTTCCAGTCCACCGCGCAGCGCATCCACCGCCTGCTGTTCGACGAACCGGCGGGCGATGGCGACCACGGCGCGGGAGTGCCCGGCTCGGTCGCGGCCGATGCCGCGCAGATGGCGCAGCGTCCGGCCGCTGCCTCGCTGCCTTTCCGGATCGCCGTATGAGCCGCACGACCATGCCTTCATCCCACGCCATGCCTTCGGCGGGCGCCGAGCCCACTCCACGCGTTCCACCCGTCCGGCCCGAGGTGGAGCACACGCTGGCGCCGCTCACCGGCGTCGCGCCCGAACGCCCGCTGCCCTGGGCCACCCGCGTCTGGCAGCAGGGCACCGTGCGCCGCTTCGCCATCCTGCTCGTGCTGGCCGCGCTGTGGGAGGCGGCGGCGCGCTGGCAGAACAACGACCTGCTGCTGCCCACCTTCCTGCAGACCGCACGGGCGCTGGCCGAAGGCATCGCATCGGGCGAGCTGCTGGCCAAGACCGCCATCTCGCTCGCGGTGCTGCTCAAGGGCTACCTCGCCGGCATCGCGGGCGCCTTCGTGCTCACCACGCTGGCGGTCTCCACCCGCCTCGGGCGCGACCTGCTGTCCACGCTCACCTCCATGTTCAACCCGCTGCCCGCCATCGCCCTGCTGCCGCTGGCGCTGCTGTGGTTCGGGCTGGGGCAGGGCAGCCTGGTGTTCGTGCTCATCCACTCCGTGCTGTGGCCGCTGGCGCTCAACACGTACGCGGGGTTCCAGGCCGTGCCCGAGACGCTGCGCATGGCCGGGCGCAACTATGGCCTGACGGGCATCCGCTACGTGCTGCAGATCCTGGTGCCGGCCGCGCTGCCGGCCATCCTCTCGGGCCTGAAGATCGGCTGGGCCTTCGCCTGGCGCACGCTGATCGCGGCCGAACTGGTGTTCGGTGCTTCGTCCGGCCAAGGGGGCCTGGGCTGGTACATCTTCCAGAACCGCAACGAGCTCTACACCGACAAGGTGTTCGCCGGGCTGGCGCTGGTCATCATCATCGGCCTGCTGGTGGAAAGCCTGGGCTTTCAGACGCTGGAGCGGTTGACGGTGCGCAAGTGGGGGGTGCAGCGGTAGGGCGGGCGCTCCATCGGGCCCATGCCGTGCCGAAATGCGGTCTTGCGGAACGGACGGCCCACCAACGCATCCCCCAGCGCCGCAAGGTCCAGCACCGCAAAGACCAGCGCTCCTTGCACCGGTCGACGTCGCCCGATCGACATCCCGCCCCCCGGGCCTTGTGCGGCAGGGGGGCCGGCGCGTCGGTCAGGCGGAGCGCGGCCTGCGGTGCCGGGCAAACAGCGCGCCCAGCAGTGCCACCAGCGCCGAAGTGACCGCGAGCAATACACCGCCCATCGCCGGAATCTTCGCCGGGTCGACGGGGGCAGACGTCTTCAATACGTTGGTGACCCGGAAGGTCGCCGTGCCTCCCGCTGCAGGAATCACGACCGGGTTGGTGTCGTAGACAGGGCTGTCCCAGGTGGAGCCTGCGGGTGCGGTGGCGGCAGAGGTTTCGCTCACGCGGCAGCTGGCTGCGGAAGGCAGGTTGCCCAGCGTGGCGGTGGAGCTGGCACCGTTGGCGATGGTGACTTCCGCGTTGAAAGTGCCGTCGGCTCCGCAGTCGATGGCGAAGGCGAACCTGCCGTTGACCTGCCCGGCCTGCGTGCCCGAAATCAGCTTGGTCAGCGCGAGGCTGCCCATCTGGCGCTTCAGCGTGTTCGTGACCGAAACTTCACGTGGTGTTTCAGGGCCGAGCGGCGCGCTGGTATTACCGATCGTGGGCGCACCCACCCACTCGTAGCCGGCAGGTGCTGCCGGTGGCGTGTCTTCCGTGACGGTGCAGCTTTCCGTGTCGTAGAAGCGGAGCGGCGTGCTCGTGCCGGAGGTGCTGCCTCTCGGCACGGTGACCGACCAGGCCTGCGCGGGTTGCGTGCCGCAGGTGACCAAACCGGAGAAGCGCGTATCCGCCGGCAGGCCGGACGCGGGCAGGCCCGCGACGGATTTCTTCACCGTGATGGGAGACTGCGTGTTGGCGATCTGCACGTTGACGTCGGTCCGGTTGGTGCTCAGATTCGGATCGAAGACGCCGGCAGGCACGGTGGCAAAGGCCTCGTTCTTGTAGGTGCCCGGCATGGCGCCCGCCGTGCCGCGGATGGTGAACTGGATCTCGCCTTGCTGGCCCAACGACTTGATCGTGCTCTTGAGCAGGCGGGTGGTCGGGTCGTACTCCACCGCAGCGCCGCATTCGGTGCGTGGGTGGGGCAGGGGCGGCGAGGATTCCCGGACCGTCGTGCATGTCGCACTCTGGTAGTTGAAGTTGGCGGGCAACGGGTCGGAGAACACCGCATCGGCGACAGCGCTGAGCCCGGCATTCGAGACCGTGACGGTATAGGTGATGGGCTGGCCTGCCTGGGCGAATACGGGGTCGACGGCCTTGGTGATCCCCAGGTCCGCGCACGAGATCGGCAAGGTGGTCGACGCTTTTCGAGTGGTCGGCGAAAGTCCGTCGTGCGGCGTCACGCTGGCTTCGTTGTAGATGGTGCCGCTGGCTGCAAAGCAACGTTCATAGTTGAGCTTCTGGGGCGTGACACGGTGGGTCAGCGTGAGCATTCCGCCTGCGGGGAGCCTGGGGATCACCGTGCCCTTGCGAATCAGGTCGCTGGGTAGATCGACGCCGCCGCTACTGCCGTTGAGCGCCACCGAATTGAAGCTCCGGAAACGATCGTCGGCTGGGCATTCGGCACCGTTGCTGCCGGTGCACGAAATGTACTGGGCATCGACCACCAGTCCCGACGCCGCCAAGGTTCCGCGCATCGAATCGTTCCAGATCGCGCCGTCCGCCGCGCCGGGGCCGTTGTTGACGATGGTGACCTGGTAGTCGAAGGGCACCCCTGCTTGTGGAACTGACGTGCTCTGTGTCTTGATGATTTGCAGATCGGGACAAGCGGGCGTGGCAGGAAGGGCAACCTGCACCGGGCCCAGTTGCTTGGGGTTGTAGCCCGACGCACCTGCCGGAGGCGCCATGTGCGCGTAATTCTGAAATGAACCCGAAGGCAGTCCGCACGAGAGCGGTTGCGACAACAGAACTTCATAAGCCACGGTGACGGCGCTTCCGGCCGGGAACCGCGGTATGGACAGGTTGAAGAGTTCGTAATTGGAGTTGAATGCGGGAGAAGACCGGTCGTAGGTGGGAAAACTCGCAGGGCACTGGGCGCCGCCGCTTGCGGTACACGAAACGAGCCGGGTCTTGACGCCGGCGTGGTAGGCGGATGAATCGTAGGGCGTTCCATTGATCCAGTCGCGAAGCATCGCGCCATCTGCAGCCTGGGACTCGTTGTTCCGGATGGTCAACGTGTAGACGATGGGTGTGCCGAACGGCACCGGCTCATTCTGGGCAACAGGCGTTCCATCGGAGTAGCTTTGCGTCTTCGTGAAGCCGTAGTTCCAGTCCCTGGCTGGCGGGCAGTCAGCCGTTCCGGCGACGGGTGTGGAGGCTTCGCTGGTCAGCGCATTCGATGTGCTGGTGATGCCTGCCGGGAGTGTGAGCTCCACGCGGTTGATGAGATTGCTGGCCGCCAGGCCGCATTTGGCGGTGTTCGGCGTGACGACGAGTTGGTAGACGACGGTGACCGTCGTGCCGGGTGGAAACTTCGTAATGGCCGCGTTGTTGCCGCTGTCGATGAGATAGCGGGGGTACCCCGGCCACGCCGGATAGCTTCGATTCGGAAACTTCGAGTCGCTGGGGCATTGCGCCGCGCCCGTCGCGGTGCAGGACACGAAGGTGGATTGCACGGCAGCGTTGCCCGCTGCTCCAGAGTCGCCTCGCAGGTAGTCCGTGATGTACGTTCCGTCCGCAGACGCACTGCCGTCGTTGGTGATCGAAATGGTGTAGGTCGTCACGTCACCCGCGGTCGTGGCTGACTTTCGAACCCGGACGTTGGCGTCGTTGGAGATGGTGGTGTTGACCTGACTGCTGTTGGTGCCGGGCTTGATCTCACCGACACCGGCTGGCGGATCGAGCGTGACGGTGCTGCTCACCGAAGTGGGACTCGGTACGCCGAAGCTGCCGGAAATGGTGATTTGCACCGCCCCTTGATTCGGCAGCGTGGGAATGCTGCCGGTGACCTGGCTGTTCGTGGCCACCAGACCCGCGCCCGAAGGGCACACCGCTCCACCGGAGGCACCTGTGCACACCGCGGTGACGCCACTCGCTCCCGAGGGCATGGTGTCCGAGAAGGTCGCGCCATCCGCCGCCGACGGGCCGTTGTTGGAGAGTGTCACCACATAGGTGAATGGTGCCCCTGCTGCCGAAGTGCTGGGGCCGGAATTGTTCGCCACCAGATCGGTGGACTGTGCAAAAGCGAAAGCGGGAACCCAGCCCAGCAATAGACCCAGAAATGCCGTTCTGATCGTGCTTGATTGGGAGGTCGAGGAGGATTTGGCAACACCGGACATGACTTCTCACGGAATTCGAACCGTGCATTGAAGCCTTAAGCGCACCGAGTCACCTTTGCTTTTAAATCCATCCTTTTGGCAGATGCCTTGTGGCGTGTCAAAGATTCTTGGCGTCGCGGCAAGGCAGGCTCTGCACGAATCCAGCGCAATTTTGGTTCGAGGATCACATGACTGGGACGGGCAGCCACAGCGATCGCTGCACTCAAAGAGGGGGCTGTCCTGTTGGGTTGTCGGCTCGACGGTGGACAGCCCCTCGGGGGGCCGAATGGCTCAGCCGTATTCAGGCAGCTGCTTTGCGGCGGCGTTGCAAGCCCAGCCAGGCCACGCTAGTGGACAGAAATGTCAGTGCCCATCCGCCGAGCGAGGGAACGGGTACGGCGGTGGCCACCTGATCGGCGGCGCATGTTGCATGCACGAAGGTCGTGTCCCAGGTTCCTTCGCCCGAAGTGGCCCTCTGGCTCACCACCACACGGCTGACCGTCTGAGACCCGATGGGTGAGAATGCCCATGTGGGATTATCGGTTTGCGCTCCGTTACCTCTGACCGAAAATATCGTGGGCGTGGAGTCATCGATGATCAGATTATTACCAGAGCGAATTTGTGCTGCCGAGATCTGGCTGAAGTCGATGGGATTGTCGCTGGAATCGAAGAAAGTGATATCTGTGCGCTCATTTGAGTCCACGTCGAGTACCAGCATGGCTTCATTATGGGTCAACGGATTTTGAAAGGTATAAGTGACCGTGTTATTTGCGCGCTGATCCATGTAAGGCAACGTTCTGCCGCTCAAGGTGCTCATCGGGGCGCTGAAAGTGACAGCACCCGACCAGGTCCCGGGGCCTGTAGTGAAGCTGCCGGCGGCACCTACCCTCACCGCATTCGTATAGCCGCTTTGAAAGGAAGCCGTCATCGGCGTGCCGGACCAGGTCGCAGGCCAGTCGACCGCCGAAACCTGGACGTCGCCCCTGGGCTTGTTCCAGCACGCTCCGCTGGGTGTGGATACCGGCGTGGCCGCATGTGCGCCGGCCGTAAGACCAGATGTGCACACGATGAAACACACCAGTTTCATTTGGTTTTTTGCAAAAATCTTCATAAAATTTCCTGATTGAAGGTTGACCGTGCTCGACCTCGTATCAGGCTAATCCATGAAAAGCGGGTGAGCGAAGAGGATGAATCGGCGAGAGTCAGCGTGTGGCAGGACTGCAACAAAGAAATGCGCCAAACCGTCGGTCGGGCGCATAACTGCCGCTGTTTGGTGCAGTACGAAGCGGTGAAGCGGGGCGACGTTAATGGGCCCGGCAGGCCAAAGTGCAAGTCTTTGCTATTTCATTTAGTTACGTCGGCTTCATTCAACACGAGGGTCGAATGAGCAGGGGCGTGGATCCGGCCCTGCGGCGCTGGAAAGGCATGCCCGGCGCACTTGCTATCGTTGCCGGGATGGAATGGCTGGCAGGAAGTACAACAACTGGGTTAGAGCCCCGCATTGCCCGCCGTGCAGAGCTTGCTGCGATTCATCGAACGCAAGACAACGGCAATTCGGGTACTGAAAATGCCCCGCTCAATTACAGAGAAAATACGGCGCCGCTTGTCAGGTTGCTCGTGCCGCGCACCGTATAAGCGGCCCGGTACGAGTTGTCGCTGTTCTGGGGTATCTGCAACAGGCCCGACACCTGCGCATCGGGCTTGGGAATGCGTACGCAGCGGCACAAGTCCAGCTCGGCCGGTCGTCATGGAGTGCCTCGCATTTGGGGGCCCGTCTTGCACTCGAGCACGGGTCCCAATCGATTGGTCGAAGCCATCTCCTCGTTCGATCAACCGACCGCCTTTCGCCGAGTCAGATATCCCGCCATCCCCACAATACCGATCACGGTGAAAAGGACGCTGCCGAGGCCACCCACAGGTACGGGTACGGCTGTCTCGGATGGTGCCGAGTTTTCGATCGTGTCGGACAGGATGTAACGGTATCTGAGAACCGCGCTGGCGGCCGGCGCCACCGTACCGATATTGAATGCAAGCCCGATGACGTTGTCGCCGTTGCCGAAATTCATGCCTCCCAGGTAGTCATCGGGGTTTGTGCTCCAGGAATAGTCGCTGATACCGACACCGACAGGGTAGCTTGGGCTGGGCGCGTACAGGCAGATGGTTTGTTGGGTAAGTGTCCCCGTTCCGCACACCCTGGTGGGCGACTGAACGGTATTGATGGTTTCGTAGCTGCTGTAGGTATTGACGTCGGGGTCTGGATCCAAAACGCGGAGGGCCTTCAGGCCGGTGATGGGAGCGGCCGAGGTATTGGTGAGAGTCGTGGTGATTTGGATTTCTGACCGCGTGCCGATCCGTGCGACGGTATAGGTGTGCACGATCCTGAACCGACCGTCGCTGGTGGTGGATGTGGCCGTAGCCATCGTCGGTGAATTTTGAGTGAGCGCGAACGGTGAAACGATTGCGGTGACGTTTCCATCGTTGTTGCTGGCCCACTGGCCCTGATCCGCGGTGAAATAAAAACCTTCAAACGGAGTTCCAGGGGTCAGGAAATCATTGTTTCCGTAGTTTCCCGTGCCTGTAGGGTCGAACAAAATACCGGGAGTGGTCGATCCGTTCGACCCCAACGTACCAGCCATGTCGGAGACGCCTGACCGTACATAAGCATCCTGAATGATCAGTGGAGCCGCTTGCGCGGACGCGATGCAGGCAGCCAGCCAAGTGCCTGCCGCGATGAGATTGAGTTTCATGATTCCGCACAAGAGGTTTTGGAGCGGATCAATGTAATTAATGAAACAGATTGGTCAATAGCTTTTGGCTTTGCGGTATGACTTGTTCACATTGTTGATAATTGATTGCAATCCGCAGGGTTCGCTTTCTTCCATTCGATCTCGCGGCTTCGGACGTGGCGCTGGCCAGAGCCGGTCAGTTGGAGTCGGCCTGCAGTGCCTTCTCGATCAAAGCCACGGCTATGAGCCTGGTAAGAAATGGCCAGTGCCGCCCCTCTGCAGCTTGCAATTGACCGACCTCTCGCTCCCCGCAACGGCGCTGCGCGCCCCTGCGGTTCCGCCCTTCGGCTTCAGTCCTGGCGCAAGCGCGTGCCGGGCTGCCCTGCTTGCCGCTGGCCCACACTCCAGTGCCTGGCGTGTGGCGACAGGTGGCTGCAGCGAATCAGCCCCCGGGCTGCTCCAGCCCCCTACACTGCGGTCATGCTCCGCTGGTTCCTCGTCGTCTTCCTGGCCCTGATGTTCATCAGCTGGCTCACGCCGTTGCTGCGCCGCATCGGGTTCGGCCGGCTGCCCGGGGATTTCAGGTTCCGCCTCGCGGGGCGTGAGTGGGATGTGCCGCTCGCCTCCACGCTGCTGCTCAGCTTCGTCGCCAGCCTGATCGCCAAGTGGGTGTGACGCGGCTGTCGGGCGCGTGCGCCCGCCAGCCGCCGATGACGGCCCGGCTTCGAGGCTCAGCCGCCCGCCGCGGCGGCGACGGTGCCCCCGCCGCCCGGGCGGCGCCCGCCGGCCGCCAGATGGCTGCGGTCATCAGCCTCGCCGGCCTCGGCGAGCGCGGCCAGATAGGTCTTGCGCCACCAGTGCACGTCGTGCTCGCGGATGCGCTCCATCAACCGCTGGTGGCGGCGCTGGCGCTCGGGCAGTGGCATTTGCAGCGCGGCCTGGATGCTGTCGGCCATGCCCTGGGTGTCATAGGGGTTGACCAGCAGCGATTCCTTCAACTGCTCGGCCGCGCCCGCGAAGCGCGACAGCACCAGCACGCCAGGGTCGTCCGGATCCTGCGCGGCCACGTATTCCTTGGCGACGAGGTTCATGCCGTCGCGCAGGGGCGTGACCAGGCCCACCGCGGCGGCGCGGCACAGACCCGGCACGCGCTTGCGCGCCACCGTGCGGTGGATGTAGCGCAGCGGCATCCAGTCCAGGTCGCCGAAGTCGCCGTTGATCGCGCCGCACAGGCCCTCCAGCTCCGTGCGCAGGTCGGCATAGGCGTTCACGCTGTCGCGCGAGGGCGAGGCGATCATGATCATCGTCGCGCTGTGCTGGTTCTCGGGGTAGCGCGACAGCAGCTCGCGAAAGGCCCGCACCCGCTGCGGGATTCCCTTGGAGTAGTCGAGCCGGTCCACACCCAGCAGCAGGCGCCGGCGGGAATATTCCTCGCGCATGGCGGTGAAGGTGTCCATCGCCTCGGGGGCCTGCGTCAGGTGCGTGAATTCGTCCACGTCGATGCCGATGGGGAATGCCGCCACCTGCACCGTCGCGCCGAAGGCACGCAGGCGCTGGGCGCCCACCGACTGGGCGTCGGCTTCCTTGTTCAGATAGCGGGTGAAGTGCGCCACGTCGGCCTCGCTCTGCAGGCCCACCAGGTCGTAGGCGAAGAACGAGCGCATCAGCCATTCGTGCTGCGGGATGGCCGCCATGATGAGCGGCGGCGGCACGGGGATGTGCAAAAAGAACCCGATCTTCTGGCGGCAGCCCAGGGCGCGCAATTCGGCCGCCAGCGGGATCAGGTGGTAGTCGTGCACCCAGATGGTGTCGTCTTCCTTCAAGAGCGGCAGCAGCTTGCGCGCGAACATCTGGTTGACCCGCCGGTAGCCGGCGATGTAGCCGGCGTTGAAGTCGGCCAGGTCCAGCCGGTAGTGGAAGACGGGCCAGAGCACGCTGTTGCTGTAGCCGTAGTAGTAACTGTCATGGTCCTCGCGGCACAGGTCCACCGTGGCCAGCGTCACGTTGCCGGCCTGGCGGGTGTGCAGCGTGCCCTCGCCGGGCAGACCGTCTTCGGTGACGGTGCCGCTCCAGCCGAACCAGAGGCCCCCGGTCTGGTTGAGCGTTTCGCCCAGGGCGACTGCCAGGCCGCCGGCGGCGGGCTTGCGGGGGTCGGCCAAGCGATTGGAGATGACGACGAGGCGGCTCATATGACGGAATCCCAGGGAGCGGAAAGGCGCATGGCGGCGTTGATGATGCCCACCATGGAATAGGTCTGCGGGAAGTTGCCCCACATCTCGCCGGTTTCGGCATGCGTGTCTTCCGACAGCAGGCCCAGCGGGTTGCGTGCGGCCAGCATGGCCTCGAAGATCTCGCGCGCCTGGCTGCGGCGGCCGATGCGGGCCAGCGCGTCGATGCGCCAGAAGGTGCAGATGTTGAAGGCCGTGTCGGGCTTGCCGAAGTCGTCGGCGGCCTCGTAGCGGCGCATGTAGGGGCCGTCGCAGAGCGACGCTTCCATCGCGTCCACCGTGCTCACGAAGCGCGGATCGCGCGGGTCGATCAGGCCGACTTCGGCCATCAGCAGCACGCTGGCGTCCAGCTCGTGGCCGCCGAAGCTCTCGGCGAAGGCCTGGCGCTTGTCGCTCCAGGAACGGGTGAGGATCTCCTCGCGCATGCGGCTGGCGTGTGCCTTCCAGTGGTCTGCGCGGTCCTCCAGGCCCAGCTTGGCGGCTATTTTTGCCAGCCGGTCGCAGGCGGCCCAGCTCATCAGCGCGGACGAGGTGTGCACCCGGGCGCGGGTGCGCAGCTCCCACATGCCGGCGTCGGGCGTGCCGTAGACGCGCACGGCCAGCTCGCCGATCTGCTCCATGCGGGTGAATTCGGCCTCGCCGGCCGGATGCAGCAGGCGCTTGTCGTGGAAGGCCTGCGCCGCGCCCAGGATGATGTTGCCGTACACGTCGTGCTGGAAGTGCTCGGCCGCCTGATTGCCCACGCGCACCGGGCCCATGCCGCGGTAGCCCTTGAGGTGGGGCACGAAGAATTCGGGCAGCTCGCGCTCCAGGCCGATGCCGTAGAGCGGCTGGATGTGTCCTTCGCTGGCCTCGGCCACCACGCTGCTCAGCCAGCGCAGGTAGTCTTCCATGGTGGCCGTTTCCGACAGGCTGTTGAGCGCGCGCACCACGAAGAAGGCGTCGCGCAGCCAGCAGAAGCGGTAGTCCCAGTTGCGTCCGCTGTGGGCCGATTCTGGAATGCTCGTGGTCATGGCTGCCACGATGGCGCCCGTGTCTTCATAGAGCGACAGCTTGAGCGTGATGGCGGCGCGGATCACCGCCTCCTGCCACTCCAGCGGCAGCGCGAGCCGCTGCGTCCACTGCCGCCAGTAGGCCACCGTATCCTGCTCGTAAGAGCGCGCCGTGTCGGCGATGCCGGCGGGCAGGGCCTCGTCCGCGCCCAGCAGGAAGTTGTACTCGCGGGACAGCACGAAGGGCTGGCCCGACAGCACGTGCGACACCGGCGCATCGGTGTTGAGCCGCAGCGTCAGCGCCGCGCCGACGAAGCGCACGTGGTTGCTGCCGCGCGTGATCTCCGGCTGCTCGCTGCCCCAGCCGTAGCGCACGTTGGCGGTCACGCGGATGCGGGGCGATCCCTTGAGCGGGCGCACCCGCCGCACCAGCAGCATGGGCCGGAAGAACCGCGAACGGGCATAAAAGCGCGGCGCGAAGTCGGTGATCTCGATGCTGTTGCCGGTCTGGTCGGTGAGCTGCGTGCGCAGCACGGCGGTGTTCGGCTCGTAACACTGGCGGCTCTCGACCTGGTTCTCCAGCTCGATGGCGAAGCGGCTGCCTTCCTCGCCCGGCTGGATCAGCGCGTTGAAGACCGGGTCGCCGTCGAAGCGCGGCATGCACGACCAGACGATCTGTCCCTGCGCATCCACCAGCGCGCTGATCGAGCAGTTGCCGATCATGCCGAGCTTGAGGGAGCCCTCGATGGGCGGCGCGAACGTGGCCGGCCGCGCCATGGGCTGGATGGGCAGGCCGCGCATGGCGTCGGCCAGCGGCAGCGCCGGCTCGCCCAGCGAGCGGGCGTCCGCCGTTGCCGGCGGCTGCGATGCGGCGGAATCGGTGGAGGGCGCGGAGTTTTCGGGGGGCGTGGTCGTCATGCGGGAAGTCCCTGGGGAGAAGCCATCTGAAAAATCCATTCACGCAGCTCGGTGGTGTCCGTGCAGCGGGCCTGGGCCTGGGTGTCGCCCGGCCCGACCTTGATGCCGATGCCGCCCAGCGCCCGCACGGCGGCGAAGCCGTGCTCGTCGGTCACGTCGTCGCCGGCGAAGACGGGAATGCGGCCGGCAAACGGCGCGTGGCGCATGAAGTCGGCGATGGCACGGCCCTTGTCAGGGCCGGCGGGCTTGATCTCCAGCACGCACTTGCCCTGCAGCACCTCCAGGCCCGGCGCCTGGGCGAGCGCGTGGTCCACGGCGGCGCGGCAGAGCGCTTCCAGCTCGGGCGCCTGGCGGTAGTGCAGCGCCACGCCGGCGCGCTTGCGTTCCAGCACCAGCGCGGGGTGGCGGTCCAGCAGGGGTTGCAGCACGCCCAGCACGGGCGCCAGGTCGGGCGCGGCCACGCCGCCTTCCACGCCGCCGGCCAGGCGGTACTGGGCGCCGTGTTCGGAGGCGAGGGGCAGCTGCAGCGGGTTCAGGAAGTGATCGATGTCGGCCCGGGTGCGCCCGGTGGCGATGGCGAGGGCGCCGCCCAGGTAGCCGGAGAGGGTGCGCAATGCGGGCACCACGCCGGGGTGGACCTGCACCGCGTCGGGGTGCGAGGCGATATCGGCCAGCGTGCCGTCGAAGTCGAGAAAGAGCGCATGTCGCGCCGTCAGCAACGGGGGCTTTTGCATCGGCGAAACCTTAGCAAAATGCTTGCCTTGGCCATGTAGGCCGGCGGCTACTGTCCGGCGGCGGCGTGCCCTGGGGCTACCCCGCCGTCGCCAGATGCGCCTGCAGCGCGGCGGTGCGTGCGCGCCGGATGGCCTCGCCCACCTGCGGCCCGGTCATGCCGGCCTGGGCGGCCTGCGCGGCGATGGGGGCGGTGGGCACGGCCCGGGCGGCGGCCAGGGCAGCCGCCAGCCGGGCGCGCTGCGGATAGGGCGCGTCGTCGAAGCCCAGCCGACCGCGCGCATCGCATTCGCAGGCCAGCAGTACGTCGGCGAAGCGTTCGGGCTTGCGCAGCGCATCGCAGCGCTCCAGCAGGCGCAGCAGGGCTGCGGCGTTCAGCTCGCCGCTGCGGTGGATGTTGCCGTGCTCGCGGGCCACCACGTCGGCCGTTTCGCGGCAGTCGAGCGGCACGCGCAGGCGCTCGGCCACGCCCTGCAGCAGTCGGGCGCTGCGCATTTCGTGGCCGATGTGGCGCGGCAGCACGTCGGCGGGTGTGGTGCCCTTGCCCAGGTCGTGCGTGAGGCAGGCGAAGCGCACGGTGAGCGGCGCCTCGAGGCGCGCGGCCATGTCCAGCACCATCATCAGGTGGATGCCGGTGTCCACCTCGGGGTGGTACTCGGCGCGCTGGGGCACGCCCCAGAGCCGCTCCACCTCGGGCAGCAGCACGGCGAGCGCGCCGCAATCCTTCAGCACCTCGAACATGCGGGAAGGCCGCTCTTCCATCAGTCCGCGCGCCAGCTCCTGCCACACACGCTCGGGCACCAGGTGGTCGGCCTCGCCGTCCTCCACCATCTCGCGCATCAGCTGCATGGTTTCGGGCGCGACGGTGAAGTCGGTGAAGCGGGCGGCGAAGCGCGCCACGCGCAGGATGCGCACCGGGTCTTCGCGGAAGGCGTCGGTCACATGGCGCAGCACGCGGGCTTCGAGGTCTCGTACGCCGTGATAGGGGTCGAAAAGGCCTGCGGCGCTTGATTCGTCTGGGCTGGAAGCTATCGAATTGATAGTAATGTCGCGGCGCGAGAGATCTTCTTCCAGCGTCACGTCCGGCGCGGCGTGCACGGTGAAGCCCCGGTAGCCATGGCCGCTCTTGCGCTCGGTGCGGGCGAGCGCGTATTCCTCGCGGGTCTCGGGGTGCAAAAAGACGGGGAAGTCGCGCCCCACGGGCAGGAAGCCGTGTGCTTCCATCTCGGCCGGCGTGGCGCCGACGACGACCCAGTCGCGGTCATGAACGGGGCGGCCCAGCAGCCTGTCGCGCACCGCGCCGCCCACCAAATAGATCTGCATGCGGGCAGTGTAGCCAGGGGCTTGCCTATAGTCGGGAGCTTCCTTGCACAGCCACCCTTGCGCCTTCCATCGCCATGACCCTGCCTCCGCTCACCATCGTCCAGCCCCATCCCGACGGCAGCCTGCCGATTCCCGCGCCGGCGGCCCCGGCGGTGGACGCCGCCGAGGCGGCGCAGGCGCAGCTGCGCCTGGAGGAACTGCAGGAAAAGCTGGACGCCCTGCAGGCCGTGCTGGACAAGCCGCTCAGCGCCATCCTGGCGGAGCAGGCCCAGGCGCAGGAGGCCGCCGCCGCCTGGGATGCCTTCGGCGCCATGTGGATGCTGTCGCAGCGCGCCATGCGCCGCGTGGCGATGGACCTGGCCGCCGCCCAGGGCGTGAGCGAGCAGGAGGTGGTGCAGCGCGCCATGGCCCATGCGCGCAGCGTGCTGAACGTGGAGGACGAGGACCTGGGCGGCAGCGTCGCCCCGGCGCAGCTGGCGCACATCGCGCGGCACAAGGCGTTCCTGCGCAAGCAGTTCCGGTGAGCGACTGCCGGGCACCCCCTGTTCGCACCGCGGGCGCCGGCACGCTCGGGACAGGCCCTGCTCAGGCCGGATCCACGCCCTCGAACACCGGCCGGAAGAAGCTGCGCTCGTAGCTCACGATGCAGCCCGTTTCCTCGGCATAGCGGAAGGCCACCTGGCAGTCCGCGTCGTCCATCGACCGCTGGCGGTACACCTCGTAGGCGGCCAGGCTCTCGAAGGTGAAGAGCGCCAGCGCGATGTTGTTGGCGCCTTCGCTCGGCATGAAGTAGCCGTGGTGCCTGCCGCCGAATTTCTCGACCAGCGGAATCCACAGTCGGCCGTAGTGCTCGAATTCACGCAGCTTCGCCGTGTTCAGCACGTAGCGCAGGTAGATGGTGACGGCCATCGCGTCAGCCCCGCCCGCCGCGCAGGCGGTAGGGTTCCTCGAAGTCGAGGAAGTCGTTCTCGGCCAGCGCGCCCTGCACCCAGTCCTGCACGCCGGGCAGGGCCATCACGCGGTCCACATAGGCCTGGATGTGCGGCGGCAGCGGCAGCGCGTAGGTGACGAGCCGGGTGCACACCGGGGCGAAGAACGCGTCGGCGATGGTGAAACCGCCGAAGAGCATCGGCCCGCCGTGCGCTTCCAGCAGCTGCGTCCACAGGCCGACCAGCCGGGCGACGTCGGCACGCACGGCGGCGTTGTCGCGCCAGAGCAGCGCGCCGGTGTCCTGCAGGCGCGCCTCGATGTTCATCGGGCAGGCGCCGCGCAGGCCGGTGAAGCCGCTGTGCATCTCGGCGCAGGCGCTGCGGGCCACGGCACGGGCGCGGGCGTCCGCCGGCCAGAGGCCGCGGTCGGGAAAGCCCTCGGCCAGGTATTCGGCGATGGCCAGCGTGTCCCACACCACCAGCTCGCCATCGACCAGCGCCGGCACCTTGGCCGTGGGCGAGACGGCGGCGATGCGCTGCTTGAACGCCGAACCGGGCGCGAAGCTGTCGAAGCGCACCAGCACTTCCTCGAAGTCGATGCCGGCCTGGCGCATCAGCACCCACGGGCGCATGGACCAGGAGGAGTAGTTCTTGTTGCCGATGTAGAGCTGGAGCATGGCGGGCTTTCAGGAGAGGTGAACGGGCGCCAGTCTAGCCACGCACTGCCGGGGCAGTGATGCTTTGCAGAGCCCCGTTTGATGCCTTGGGCGCATCATCCCGAACGGCCCCCGTCCTTGAACCGTCGAGCGGCCGCGGAGCAGGCCACGCCAGTGCCACCGCGGAACTGGCTTCGCCAGGCCGCCGGTGGCGTCCCCCTTCCCGCCTCGCTCGCGAGGCGAGAGAAGGGGGAAGCGGCGCAAGCCGCTCAGGGGGATCGCCTTACACCGGCCAGACCACGCCGTTGTCGTTCAGGATCGCATCGAGCGGCAGATCGTGCGCTTCCGGCTCGAAGTCTTCCAGGAAACCGTTGGTGAAGCCCAGGCCCACGGTGGTCGGGCTGGGCTGCAGCGTGGCCAGGGTGCGGTCGTAGAAGCCGCCGCCATAGCCCAGGCGGTAGCCGCCCGCGCCGTAGCCCACGCAGGGCACGAACAGCAGGGTGGGCACGATCACCTCGGTGTCCTTGGGCTTCGGGATGCCGTAGGCGTCTTCCTCCATCTCGCAGCCGGGGTACCAGACGTGGAAGGTGAGCGTCTTGTGCTCCTTGTTCACCACCGGCAGGCCGATGCGCCGGCGCAGGGGTTGCTCCAGCAGTTCGCCGTCTTCCTTCCAGCGGTGCAGGGCGGGCAGGGGGTCGAACTCGCCCTTGATGGGCCAGTAGGCGCCGATGACCGTGTCGGGCCGGTCCACCAGCCAGATGCGCATCACGCGCTGCAGCAGGTCCGCGCGCCGCAGGCGGTCGGGCAAATTCAGACGCTCTTCAATCAGTGCGCGGCGCAGGGCTGCTTTGTCCATCACATAATTCCCGAATGCAATTGCTCAAGATTCTGACACCGCTCTGCGCCGGCGCCGTGATGATGGCCGCGGCCGCTCCCGTGCTGGCCCAAAACCGGGGCGACGAAGCCGTGCTGGAGATGCAGAAAGCCTTCCGCAAGGGCGACCGCCAGTCGCTCACCGGGCTGCTGCCCTACACCCGCGGCAACCCCCTGGAGCCCTGGGCCGCCTACTGGGAGCTGAAGGCCCGGCTGGCCGACGCCCAGCCGGCCGAGGTCGGCGCCTTCCTGCAGCGCTACGCCGGCAGCTACCAGGAAGACCGCCTGCGCAACGATTGGCTGCTGCTGCTGGGCCAGCGGCGTGACTGGGCGCAGTTCGCCGACGTGCACCCGGCCTACCGCATGTCCGACGACCGCGAAGTGCGCTGCTACGCCATCACCATCGACCACATCAAGGGCAACGCGCCGGCCAGCGCGGCCGACGAGGTGCTGCGCCTCTGGTACGCCCAGCGCGAGGCCGACGACGGCTGCACGCATGCCGCGTCCGAAATGTTCTCGGCGCGCAAGATCAAGCCGGTGGAGGTGTGGCGCAAGGCCCGCCTGGGCGCCGACGCGAACCGCTCGCGCGTGGTGCGCGACGCGGTCGAGATCGTCGCGCCCGAGGCCCTGCCGCAGCTGCGCGAGGTGCTCGACAGCCCGATGAAGTACCTGACGGGCCGCGCCAGCGCCGCCAGCAAGGTGAGCCACGAATTGGTGGTGCTGGCGCTCATCAAGCTGGCGCGCAGCGACGTGGGCCAGGCCGCCCGCCTGCTCGACAGCAAGTGGGGCGTGCAGCTCTCGCCCGAGGAGCGCAACTGGGTCTGGGGCGTGATCGGCCGGCAGGCGGCCAGCTCGCTGTCGGACGACGCGCTGGGCTACTACGCCAACGCCAACCGCGACAGCGACCTGACCGACGACATGCTCGGCTGGAAGGTGCGCGCCGCCCTGCGCGCCGGCCAGTGGAAGGTGGCAGGCCGCGCCATCGACGCCATGAGCCCCGAGGCGCGCAGCGAACCCACCTGGACGTACTGGAAGGCGCGCACGATGCTCGCCCAGCGCCCCGGCGACGATGACCGCGCCGAGATCAGGAAGCTGCTGGAGCGCATCGCCGGCCCGAGCGGCTTTTACGAGCAGCTCGCGCTGGAAGAGCTGGGCCAGCGCGTGACGGTGCCGGCCGCGCCGCAGCCGCTCACGCCCGAGGAAAAGGCCGCCGCCCGCGCCAACCCCAGCCTGGCGCGCGGGCTCTACGCCATCGCCCTGGGGCTGCGCAGCGAGGGCGTGCGCGAGTGGAACTACGGCACCAACCTGCACACGCCGGGCGGTTTGCCCGAGCGCGAACTGCTGGCCGCCGCCGACCTGGCCTGCAGCCAGCAGGTGTGGGACCGCTGCATCAATACCAGCGAGCGCACCAAGGCCTCGTTCGACGCCAACCAGCGCTTTCCCATGCCGTTTCGTGACACGGTGGTGGCGCGGGCGCAGGGCATCGGGCTGGACCCGGCCTACGTCTACGGCCTCATCCGCCAGGAAAGCCGCTTCATCATGGACGCGCGCTCCGGCGTCGGCGCCTCGGGCCTGATGCAGGTCATGCCCGCCACCGCCCGCTGGACGGCGCGCAAGATCGGCATGACCGGCTTCACGCCCGACCAGATCAACGACCGCGACACCAACATCACCATCGGCACGGCCTATCTGAAGCTGGCGCTGGACGACTTCGACGGCTCCATGGCGCTGGCCGCCGCCGCCTACAACGCCGGCCCCGGCCGGCCGCGCAGCTGGCGCAACGGCCCGGTGATCGACGCCGCCATCTGGGCCGAGAACGTACCCTTCGCCGAAACGCGCGACTACGTGAAGAAGGTGCTGTCCAACACCACCATGTACTCGGCCATGCTCACCGGCCAGCCGCAGTCGCTCAAGGGGCGGCTGGGCACGGTGGGCCCCCGCGACATGGCCAAGCCGGAGCCGAACAAGGATCTGCCTTGATGCTATTTGCTATTGAATAGATAGCATCAGGCGCAGGTGGATCAAGCGCTGGAGCCTGATTCGGCTTGAAAACCGGGCCGGCGGTGGCAGGTCACACCTCGGCCCACATCCGCAGCAGGTTGTGATAGTGGCCGGTCAGGGCCACCGTCTGCTCGGTCTCGCCCAGCCGTGTGCGCAGCTGCTGGATGGCCTGGTCCAGCTCCAGCAGCATGCCGCGCTGCGCGTCGCAACGCACCATGCTCTGCGTCCAGAAGAACGAGCACACCCGCTCGCCGCGCGTCACCGGCTCCACGCGGTGCAGGCTGCTGGAGGGGTAGACGATCAGGTCGCCCGCCGGCAGCTTGACCTCGTGCGTGCCGTAGGTGTCCACCACCACCAGCTCGCCGCCGTCGTAGTCCTCCGGGTCGCACAAGAACAGCGTGCTCGACACGTCGGTGCGCAGCCATGGCGCCGCCCCCGGCAGGCGCCGCACCGCGCCATCGACGTGCAGGCCGTAGGTTTCGCCGGCCGTGTAGCGGTTGAAGAGCGGCGGCATCTGGCGCGCCGGCAGCGCGGCGCTGAAGAACTGCGCGTTGGCCGCCAGCGCCTGCAGGATGACGCGGCCCTGCTCCAGCGCCACCGGGTCGTCTTCGGGCAACTGGCGGTTGTGCTTGACCAGCGCGCCCTGGGCGCCCACGGTGGCGCGGCCGTCCACCCAGCCGGCGGCGTCGATGGCCGCGCGCATCTGGCGCACCTGCTCGCGGGTGAGGACGTTGGGGATGTGCAGCATCATGGGGAAAAGGCCTTGCAGTCGAGGAAGCGCAAAAAGCCCGCACCTGGAAGGCGCGGGCCGTGGGCGGCGGCGCCGGTGGTCAGAACTTCACGTTGGCCGTCAGCAGCGCCGAGCGCGGCGCGCCCAGCAGGTAGCGGTTGCCGGCGTTGTTGACCCGCGCCAGGTAGAACTTGTCGGCCAGGTTGAACACGTTGAGCTGCAGCGACACGTTGCGGTTGATTTCGTAGCCCAGCATGGCGTCGAACACCGTGTAGCTCGGCACCTTGGGGAAGAACGACGTGGCGGTGATGGCCGCGTTGCTGGTCGATCGCATCTGCGTGTCCACGTAGCGCACGCCGCCGCCCACCGTGAGGCCCATGGGCAGCCGGTAGGTGGTCCAGAGCGTGGCCGTGAGCTTGGGCGAGTAGCGGATGACGGCCAGGTTCTGGCTGCTGGGGCCTTCGACGATCTTGGTGTCGATGCGGGCCACGCCGCCGATCACCTGCCAGGCCGGCGTGATCTGCCCGGCGGCGGACAGCTCCAGCCCTTGCACCCGCGTCTTGCCAAACTGCACCGTCTCGTTGGTGTTCGGGTCGAGCACCACCTGTTCGTTGCGGTTCTCGGTGCGGAAGGCGGCGGCCGTCAGCGTGAGCTGGCGGTTCAGCACCTCCCACTTGGTGCCCAGCTCGGCCGTGCGGGCCTTCTGCGGGTCGCGGTTGGGATTGTTGATGTTGGCGTCCACGGTGGACAGCGCGAAGTCGCTGCCCGGCGGCTTGGCCGAGGTGGCGTAGGCCGCATAGATGCTGCCGTTGTCCGCCGGCTTGTAGACCAGACCCAGCTTGCCGGTGAAGAGATTGCCCGAGCCGTCGGTGTCGACCGGCGCGGTGGTGGCGCCAGTGGCGGCCACGCTGTGGAAGTCGGTGCGGTAGTGCTCATAGCGCAGGCCGCCGTTCAGCTGCCACTGGCGGTTGAGTTCCACCGTGTCGAAGGCGTAGAGCGCCGCCGTGGAGACCTTGCCCTCGGTGCGCGCGCCGGAATCCACTACCGGCACGAAGGCGCGGTTCGGGTCGGGGTTGTAGAGGTTGACGAACGCTTGATAGGAGGCGGTGCCGTTCGACACCACCCGCACGCCGTTGCTGGCGTTGATCACGGCGGCGCGGGCGCGGCTCACCTGCTCCTCGCGGCCCAGCTCCAGGCCGGCCGTCACGTTGTGCCGGAGGCCGCCCACGTCCAGGTCGGCGGTCAGATTGGTCTGGTTGGCCAGCACGGTGTTGCGCTGGTGCTTGCCCTGGGGCAGCACGCGCATCGACCAGGTGGCGGGGTCGTTGACGTTGGGGGTGAGGAGGCCGCTGGAGAAGGGCCCCGTCAGCACCAGATCCTGCGTGGAGCGGCCCCAGCGCGTCAGGTTGCGCAGGGTGACGCCCGGAGCCAGGTCGCGCTCGAAGCGGGCCGTCAGCTGGTCTGCCTTGACGTCGTCATGGTCCGACAGCCAGCCGTAGTAGTTGCTGGTGTCCACCTTCGGGCCGCTGCCGCCGCGCGCGGCCAGCTGCGCCAGGTAGTAGCCGGCCAGGCCGGTGGTGGGCAGGCCGCCGTCTGGGCGGTTGCTCTGGTCCATGTGCAGGTACTGCAGGGTGGTGCGCGTGTCGGTGCCCAGGCCGAAGGCGACCGAGGGCGCGAAGCCCCAGCGCTGGTTGCGCACGTAGTCGCGGCCCGGGGTGCCGCTGTCCTGCGCCATGAGGTTCAGGCGCACGGCCGAGGTCTCGCCCAGGGCGCGGTTGATGTCGGCCGTGACGCGCTTCTGGTCGTCGGTGCCCACGCTCAGGCTGGCGCTGGAGACGTCGCCCCGCACCGGCTGCTTGCTGCTGAGGTTGATGTATCCGGTGGGCGCGCCCCGGCCGATGTCGGCGCCCGCCGGGCCCTTGATGACTTCCACCTGCTCGATGTTGAACATGTCGCGTGCGATGCTGCCCACGTCGCGCACGCCGTCCACGAAGATGCTGCCCTGCGTGTCGTAGCCGCGCAGGAAGACGGCGTCGCCGGTGGCGGTGTTGCCGTTCTCGCCCAGCTGGAAGGTGATGCCGGGCGTGTTGCGCAGCGCGTCGGTCAGCGTGGTGGCGGCCTGGTCCTGCAGCACCTCCTTGCGGATGACGGTGATGGTCTGGGGCGTGTCCACCAGCGGCTGGGTGTACTTGGGCGACGACGGCGCGCCCGGCTGGTAGCCGGTATCGCGCGTGGATTCGACCTTCACCTCCTTGAGCGTGGCGCCGGTCGCGGCCGGCGCGGCGGCCGTCGTGGTGTTGGTGGTGGTCTGGGTGCCGCCGCCCGCGGTCTGCGCCTGGGCGGGAAGCCCCAGCGCCAGCAGCGCGGCGGCCGAGGTGGCCGTCGCCAGATGGGTGAGCGACGCCTGCCGCGTCGCCGTCAGGTGTTTGCGGCTCTTGATGTATGTGGTGTTGTGTGCCATGGAATGCCCCGGATGGAATCGCGCATTGGCTGGCTGGTCGGGGCGATCAAGGGCATGGCGTGCGCCACGAGGCGGTGCCTCTCCGAAGGGCTGGCTGCTGTCGAGCAGGGCCGGCGGCTCTCTCCTTCCGCACGGCTTGGCTCGATGGTGCAATGATAGTCATTCTCAATAACGAAGTCCAAGGCGGTGCGCGGGCCCGCCGCACCGCTGTGGCGACGGCGCCACAGCCTGCCGTTCAGTCAGCACACGGAATGCTATCGAATACATAGCTGAAGGCGCTTGCAGGTCAAGCGCCCCGGCCTGATGGGATGGGTCATCCGGCCTGCGCCGGGCGTGCTGCCGGCAGGCGCCCGCAGCGCCTCAGTGCTCGCCCGGCTCCGCGGGCGGCGCCTTGCGTCCGGTGAACATGGCCGCCACCAGGTTCTCGCGGTGCTGCCAGCTGGTGAAGGCCACGCCCGCCACGTGCAGGGCGATGAGCCCCATCAGCGTCCAGCCCAGCCCGTTGTGCAGGGCGGCCAGCCAGCCATAGCCCCAGAACAGGTCGGTGGTGTAGAGCCAGCCGGTCAGGCCCAGCGCGGCGATGCAGCCCAGCAGGGCCAGCACCATCCAGCCGCCCAGCGGGTTGTGGCCCACGAACCGCGCGGCGCGGCCCGCCAGCACGTCCCGCGCATAGTGCCAGGTGGCGGCCGGCGCCCGCACGAAGCTCGCGAAGCGGGCGTGGCGGCTGCCGGCCCAGCCCCAGGCGGTGCGCGCCGCCACCAGCGCCGCCGCGGCGTAGCCGGCGATCTCATGGACGTCATGCAGCACGCCCAGGTCGCTGCGCGTCAGCCAGGCCGTGGCCACGCTGGCGGCCAGCGCCCAGTGCATCAGCCGCACGGGCCGGTCCCACACGCGCACCCGGGGCTGCGCCGGGCGCGGCGGAACGGCCGCAGGCTTATCGCTCTTCAACGCGCTCGAAGGTCTTGGGGTCGAAGAAGGCCTCGATGCGCTTGCCCTGCGGGTCCTTGGCATAGACCTCGTAGCAGGTCGGCGTTTTCTCCATGCGGCGCACCACCCACCCTTCCTTCTCCAGCTTCTGCTGCAGCTCGGTGTGGGGGCGCCACTCCGACTTGGGGTGCTCGGGGCATTCGACCTTGCCGTGGGCGAAGGCGCTGCTGCAGGCGCCCAGCGCCAGCAGGGCGGCGGTGGCGAGGCGGGAGGCGGTAAGTTTCGTCATCGTGGATGTCGTGGTGGTGGTGGTTGGAAGGGATGGTCCGGGCCGGGCGGGGCGCTCACTGGCGCACCCAGCGGCGCAGCAGGTTGTGGTAGACGCCCGTCAGCTGCACCAGCCGCGCATCGTCCGCCGCCAGCAGCGGGGTAATGCGCTGGATCGACTGGTCCAGGTCGAACAGCAGGGCGCGGTCGGTGGGGTCGGCCACCAGGCTTTCGACCCAGAAGAACGAGGCGATGCGCGCGCCGCGCGTGACGGGCGTGACGCGGTGCAGGCTGCTGGACGGGTATAGCACCAGGTCGCCGGCTGCGAGCTTGACGCTCTGCACGCCGAACGGCCCTTCGATCTCCAGCTCGCCGCCGTCGTATTCCTCGGGCTCGGAGAGAAACAGCGTGGCCGAGACGTCGGTGCGCATCTGCTGGTGCGTGCCTGGCAAGGCCATGACCGCGCTGTCGACATGCGCGCCGTAGCTGCCGCCGCCGGCGTAGCGGTTGAACTTCGGCGGGTAGATGGTGCGCGGCAGCGCGGCCGAGACGAACAGCGGGTGGCCGGCCAGCCGCGCCAGAATCTGGCCGCCCAGCTCCGCCGCCAGCGGCAGCCCGTCGCTCAGCTGCTGGTTGCGCTTGACGCCCTGCGCCAGCGTGCCGGCGGTGGCGGCGCCGTCGGTCCACGGCGCGGCGTCCAGCGACTGGCGCAACTGCCGCACCTCGGCGGGGGAGAGGAGTTGGTCGATGGAGATCAGCATGGCGGGGCGTTCGGGTCGTGGGCGTCGATGGGTGTGCCCGAAGGGGCGGTGGTGTCGACAGGGGGCCAGGGCTGGGCGGCGAGGCAGTGCGCGCCGATGTCGGCCAGGCTGGCGCAGCCCGCCTGCGCCATGCAGGCCTGCAGCTCCTCGACCAGCAGGGTCAGCATGTGCGCCACGCCCACGGCGCCGGCCACGGCCAGCGCGTACACCTGCAGGCGCCCGACCAGCACCGCGTCGGCGCCCAGCGCCAGCGCCTTGAAGGCGTCGTGGCCGGTGCGCACGCCACCGTCGAACAGCACCGGGTAGCCCGGCCCCACGGCCGCGCGCACGGTCGGCAGCACCGCCAGGCTGGCGGGCGCACCGTCCAGGCTGCGCCCGCCATGGTTGGACACCACCACGCCGGCGGCGCCCTCGGCACGCAGCGCGACCGCATCGTCCGGGTGCATCACGCCCTTGACCCACACCGGCAGGCGCGTCTGCGCCAGCAGCCAGCGCAGGTCGTCCCAGGTCGGGGCGTGGCGCATGGCGCCCTGGAAGATCCGGCTCTCGCCCTCGGCCAGCGCCGTGGCGGCGCCGGCCGGGTAGCCGGCCAGGTTGCCCGCCAGGCCATCGGCCGCCGGCATGCGGAAGCCCGCGCGCAACGCGCTGCGGCTGGCGAGCTGGATTGAAGCGTCCAGCGTGACGACGAGGGCGGTATAGCCCGCGGCCTCGGCGCGCCGCACCAGGTCGAGCGTGGTTTCGCGCGCCGGCTGGAAATACAGCTGGAACCAGCGGGCCGGCCCTGCGGCCTGGGCGATGGCCTCGAGCGGCAGCGAAGACAGCGTGCTGGCGATGAAGCCGGCGCCGGCGGCGTGGGCGGCCCGCGCCGTGTCCGCCTCGCCACGCGGGTGGGCCAGCCGCTGGAAGGCGACGGGCGCGAGCAGCAGCGGGTGCGCCAGCGCCTGGCCGCCCAGCGACAGCCGGGTGTGGCCGGCGCGCACGTCGCGCAGCAGGCGGGGCACCACGGCCCAGCGCCCGAACGCCGCTCGGTTGGCCGCGACGGTGGTGTCCCAGCCGCTGCCGCCCGCCACGTAGGCCCGGTGCGCTGGCGCCAGGTGGCGCGCGGCCAGGCTTTCGTAGTCGGCCGCGTTCCAGGCGCCCTCGGGCACCCGCTCCAGCGGCGCGAGGGGCGGCGCCGGAGGCGGGCTGGTCGGTGGCGGTGTGGGTGTCATCGGTGGAAACGGGTCCGGCCCTGTGCGGGCAGGGCCGGTTGGGAGGTCCGGCCCTGCACTGGCAGGGCCGGCTGAGAGATCCGGCCCTGCACTGGCAGGGCCGGGGGCGTCAGGGGCTGCCGTGTTATCGGAAGCGCGCACCGGCCGGGCCGGCACGCCTGGCGGGTCACAGATCGTAGTTCAGCGTCAGGCGCACGGCGCGTGCGTCGCCCTTGTAGAGGAACGCGCCCGAACGGTACACGGCCGTGTAGTAGTCCTTTTTGGTCGCGTTCAGCACATTCAGGCGGATGTCGAACTGCTTGTTCACGCGGTAGGACGCGAACAGGTCGTACACCGTGAACGACGGCACCGGCTGCGAGCAGACGCCGTTGACGTTGCCGGCCGCCGTGTCGGGCTGGCCGCCGCAGCGGTTGCTTTCGTAGCGGGCGGCCGCGCCGATCGACAGGTCGCGCGTCAGCTGGTACTTGCCCTGCACGGACATCGAGCGGTCGGCGAAGTTGCTCAGCGGCTGGCCTACGTTGGCGGGGGTGGACGAGCGCAGCACCTTGGACTTCATGAACGCGACGCCGGCCTGCACCTGGAAGTCGCGCGTGATGTTGCCGGCCAAGCCGAATTCCACGCCGTGCACGCGATTGCGGCCGCTGTTGAAGGTGCCGGTGGTGTCGTAGTTGGCGCCTTCCATCACGTCGCGCTTGGTGGTCTGGAAGACCGCCGCCGTCGCCAGCAGCTTGTCGTCCAGCAGGTTCCATTTGGTGCCGATCTCGAAGTTGCGCGAGGTCTCGGGCTTGGCGCCGGCGGCGTTGCCGTTGTAGAGCACCAAGCCGCCGTAGCCGCCGTTGGTGCCGGCATCCGGTTCGCCGCCGTTGATGTCCTGCGCGCTGCCGTAGCTGGCGTAGACCATGCCCATGGGGTTGATCTTGTAGCTGATGCCCAGGTGCCCGTTGAGCAGCGTGTCGTTGAAGCTGTAGTCGCCCGTCTGCGCGCCGCTGGTGGCATTGCGCGTCAGCATGTCCAGCTGGTAGTAGTCGGCCCGCAGCCCGCCGAAGGCCGTCCAGCGGTCGGTCAGGTCCACCGTGTCCATGGCCGACAGTGCGAAGGTCTTGACCTGCCAGTCGCGGTTCCAGGCCGTGCGCGAGTAGCTGCGGCCGGCCAGCGAACCGAGGTTGTTCACCGCGTTGCCGCTCGCGTCGGTGATGCACCAGGCGTTGTTGGCGGTGGCGTTGGCGGCACTGCGGCAGTTGAAGGCGCCGGTGTTGGCGATGGCGTAGCTGCCGGACTTGACGCGGTGGTCGGTGTATTCGGCGCCGAAGATGAATTCGTTCTTCTTGCCGCCGATCAGCGTGTCCCAGCGCAGGTTGCTCTGGTGGGCGAAGTACTTCACGTCCTGCCAGCCGGTGTGGCCGTTGTCGAGCGCACCCGTGGTGAACAGCGGCTGGCCGTTGGCGAAAGCCGTGCGGCTGGAGGCGCCGGTGGTGGCGTAGCCGTTGTCGGAGGTGCCGTAGCGGGTCAGGCTGGTCAGCTTCAGGTCGGGCGCGAAGCGGTAGGCGATGCGCGCGGTGACGGTGTCCACGTCGGATTGCACGAAGTCGTTGTCCTGCGCGTAGACCGGCACGCCGCGGGCGGGCAGGCGGTTGGGCACGGTGCCCACCAGGTAGGCGCCCAGGTCGGGTCGCTTGTCCTTGGCGCGCAGGCCGTAGTAGTCGAGGGTGACGGACAGGTCGCGGTTGACTTCCCACAGGCCCGAGAGCGCCAGGCCGTTGCGCCGGCGCTCGGAGGGGCTGCGGTCCGGCACGTCCTCGCTGCCCACCAGGGCGTTGGCGCGCAGGGCGAACTGGTCGGTGAAGCCCTTGTTCACGTCCAGCGTCACGCGGCGGTGGCTGTCGGTGCCCAGGCCCAGCGAGGCGCGAGTGAAGTCGTAGTCCAGCGTGGCCTGCTTGGTGATGGCGTTGATGGCGCCGCCGGCGGAACCCCGGCCGGCGAAGCTGGAATTCGGGCCCTTGGTGATTTCCACCTGTTCGATGGCGAAGCTCTCGCGGGTGGTCATGCCCGGGTCGCGCAGGCCGTCGACGAACACGTCGCTGCGCGCTTCCTGCCCACGGATGATGTAGCGGTCGCCGAAGGCGTTGCCGTTCTCGCCGGTGCCCAGCGTGATGCCGGGCTGCGCCGCCAGGATCTGCTTGAGGTCGGTGAAGCCGGAGTCGTCGATGGCGTTCTTGGTGACCACCGAGATGGTCTGCGGCGTTTCCGCCAGCGGCCGGGTGTGCCGCACGTCGGCGGAGGTCTTGGCCTTGTAGGGCGCGCCGACCTCGGCGTTCGGGTTCGGGTCGATGGCCTGTTCCTGCACCGTGACGGTGGGCAGGGCGACATCCGCGGCCGGCGCGCCGCTCTGGGCCAGGGCGGCCCAAGGCAGCAGGGCGGCGGTGGACAGGGAGGCGGCGACACCGCCCGGCAGGCGCAGGCTGCGCGGTTTCTTGAAGGAACTGGAGTGTTTCATGATGTTCTCGGACGTAACGCGGGGCGGCCGGATTATTATTAAGAATCAAATGCATTTGCGATTCCGTCTGACACACGCGCGGCGATTTCTGCGATTGCCTTGCAAAAATCGTGGGATTTGTCGTGAAAGCGCAACAGTCGGCGCGGCGGTCGAAAGGCATCGGTGCACGCCGGCCAGGCAGGCCCGATGAGCGGCGGGGCGCTGCCGCCCCGGGATGGCGGCGCTCGGGGCCCGGGCGGGCTTTGGCCGACGGAAGGCGCGCCGTCAGGCGTTGTGCAGCCAGTCGCCCTCGCGCCGCGCGGCGCCGCTGGTTTGCAGCGCCTGCACCAGCGCATCGATCCAGTCGGCGAACGGCGCGGCGTCGAAATAGCGCCCGTGCAGCAGGCGGAAATAAGGCGTCGCGGCGGCCCAGCCGTGCACCTGGGCCACCGGGGCGCGCTGCCACTCCAGCAGCTTGTACTTGAGCAGCACCTTGGCGGCGTAGAGCGCATGGCGGTCCGGAGCGCGCACGAAGCCGTCGAGCCGGCGGCGGGCGGTGGCGAGCGCCTGCGGCACGTCGGTGAACACCGGGCCGTGGCCCGGAATGACAATGCGCGGCGCCAGCGCCTCGATGCGGTCCAGCGTGGCGGCGACCTCGGCGAAAGCCTGTTCGCCCTCCAGTTCGGGAAAGACCACGCCGAAGCCGTTTTCCCACAGCGCGTCGGCCGAGATCAGCACCGCATGCTCCGGCTCGTACAGCACGACGGAATGCGTGTCGTGCCCCGGCGCCGCGTGCACCTGCCAGTCGCGCCCCCCCAGGCGCACGGCGCTGCCGGGCTGCAGCACCCCGTCCAGCCGGAAGGGCGGGCAGTCCTGCCCGGTGGGGGTGTAGCTCAGGGCATCGGGATTCCAGTCGCGCACGTGGGCCGCCTGGCCGGGTGGCACCAGGGTGTGCAGCGCCGGAAACGCCGCCTGCAGCGCCGCGTTGCCGCCGCAGTGGTCGCTGTGCAGGTGGGTGTTGGCCAGCGTCCTGAGCGGCAGGCCGCCCAGGCTGGCCGTGACCAGCGCGACCGTCTGCGCCGCATGGGTGCAGTAGCCGCTGTCGACCAGCGCGGCGTCCTGCGGGCCGGCCAGCACGATGTTGTTGGCCGACAGCCAGCCGCGTTCGAGCACGGTCATGCCGTCGGGCAGCAGGGCGGACGGGGCCGTTGGCGATGAAGTGGGCATGGGCGCCCAGCGTAGCGCGGCGGCCGGCGGCCGGCAGGAAGGGAAACCCGGAGCCGCCCGGGGCGGTGGCGACGGCCGAGCCGCGACAATACAGCCCCATGAAAACCATTCGCTTGCGACCCGGCAAGGAGCGTTCGCTCCTGCGCCGCCACCCCTGGATCTTCGAGTCGGCTATCGCCAAGGGCGGCGGCGACAGCGGCGAGACGGTGCGGGTCGAATCCGCCGAGGGCCAGTTCCTCGCCTGGGCCGCGTTCAGCCCCCGTTCGCGCATCCGCGCGCGGGTCTGGAGCTTCGATGAGCATCAGCGCATCGAAGCTCCTTTTTTCATAGCTGCATGCGCCCGTTCCATCAGCGCCAGGGCCCGATTCGGCATAGAAAGCGATGGTGTGCGGCTGGTGCACGGCGAATCCGACGGGCTGCCCGGGCTGATCGTGGACCGCTACGGCGACGGGGAAGAGGCCGTGCTGGTGGCGCAATTCACCAGCGCCGGCACCGAGCGCTGGAAGGACGTGATCGCCGACGCGCTCCTGCAGGCCACCGGCGCGCGCCATCTCTATGAGCGTTCCGACGCCAGCGTGCGCCAGCTGGAGGGCCTGGAGCCCGCCACCGGCTGGCTGCGCGGCGGCGCCGATGCCGGCGGCGCGCCGGTGCCGGTGGAGCGCTCGCTGCGCGAGCACGGCTGGCGGCTCACCCTCAACATCGCGGAAGGCCACAAGACCGGCTTCTACCTGGACCAGCGGGACAGCCGGCAGCGCTTCTTCCACACCGTGCGGCGGCTGGGATCGCAGCGCGTGCTGAACTGCTTTTGCTACACCGGGGGCTTTTCCGTGGCGGCGCTGGCGGGCGGGGCCGGGCACGTCACTTCCATCGATTCGTCCGGCCCGGCGCTGGAGCGGGCGCGCGCGCACGTCGCGCTCAACGGCTTCGAGGCGTCCCGCGCCAGCTTCCTCGACGCCGACGTGAACGCCTCGCTGCGGCAGTTCCTGAAGGAGGGCCGCACCTTCGACGCCATCGTGCTCGACCCGCCGAAGTTCGCCCCCACCGCCGCGCACGCCGACCGGGCCGCGCGCGCCTACAAGGACATCAACCGCCTGGCGCTGCAGCTGCTGGAGCCGGGCGGCGTGCTGTTCACCTTCTCGTGTTCGGGCGGCATCAGCGCCGATCTGTTCCACAAGATCGTCGCCTCGGCCGGCGCCGACGCGGGCGTGGACGGCTACATCCAGGAACGCCTGGCCGGCGCGCCCGACCACCCGATGACGCTGGAGTTTCCGGAGGGCGAGTACCTCAAGGGGCTGTCGGTGATGCGCAAGGGCTGACCTGCCCGGAGGCCGTGGCCAGCTCGACCCGGCCCCGCCCGGCACGCTTGGCGGCATAGCAGGCGCGGTCCGCGTCCACCAGCAGCGCCTCGGCCGGCTCGCCGCCGCCGCCGAAAAGCCGCAGGCCGATGCTGGCGCCGACGCGAAAGCTCGCACTGCTTTCCAGCGCGAAGGGCCTGTCCTGCAGCGCGGCGATGATGTGCCCGGCCGCCCGCCGGGCGGGCGCCTCGGCGCAATGCGGCAGCACCGCCACGAATTCGTCGCCCCCCAGCCGCACCAACGTGTCGCCCTGCCGCAGGCAGCGCGTCAGGCGCGCCGCCACGCGGCGCAGCACCTGGTCGCCCGCGGCGTGGCCCGCCTGATCGTTCACGGCCTTGAAGCCGTCCAGGTCGATGAACAGCAGCGCGTGCTGGCCCGGCTGGCCGCTCAGCTCGCCCAGCAGCGTGTGCAGGCTGCGGCGGTTGAGCAGTCCGGTGAGCAGGTCGCGCTGGGTTTCGCTGCGCAGCTGTTCGGCCAGCACGCGCAGCTGCTGTTCGCTGGCGCGCAACTCGCTTTCGCTGCGCTTGATGCGGCTGATGTCGGCATGCAGCGCATAGCTCTGGCCGCCGGCACTGCGGTTCATGGCGACCCGCAGCCAGCGGTGGCCGGGCAGCGGCAGTTCGAAGGGGGCGCCGGCGAAGAGGGCGGCATCGCGCAGCGCGGCCGCCACGTCCTCGTCGCGCTGCGCCCTTTCCTGCGCGTGCGGGGCGGCGGCCCAGAGCCGCTCCACGATCTGCGTGTAGGTGCTGCCTTGCAGCGCCGCCCGGGAGGGCAGGCCGTAGAGCGCGAGGAAGCGGTCGTTGACCAGCAGGATGTGGCCCTCGGCATCCATGACCGTGGCGGCCTCGCCCATGTCCTCCAGCATCTGCTGGGTGCCCGCGAGCGGCAGCACGTTCGGATGCACGGTCGGCGGCGCGGGCCGGGAGTCCGTCTCTTCCCCCTCTGCGCCCACCTGGAGCCAGACGCGGACCTGGCCGCCCTGGGGGCGCGGCGCCACGGCCACCCGCAGCCAGCGGCCGTGGTGCGAGAAGACGAATGGCTGCGCCTGCGAGCGAAAGCGCTGCAGGCCATCGGCGATGAAGCGGTCGATGTAGGGCAGGTCTTCGGGCGCCAGCCGTTGGAGGTAGAAGCGCCGCAGATTGTGCGAATAGGGCTCGCCCGCATGCACGTGGCCGTCATGCTCCGGAAAGAGGCGCAGAAACGATGCGTTCCACAGGACCGTGCGTTCCTGGGCGTCGAACGCGCACAGCGCGATGCCCAGGGAGTCCAGCAACTCGGCTGTCGATTGAAGATCCATGGCCGGGAAGGTTTGAAAGAGGAGTGCGATCGGATTCCGTCGGACGATAGCGGACTATGAAACGAAATGCATAGGGCCAAGGTTTTGGGAAGCGGGGTTCCATCGCGCTATTTGGGGCTTGACAGCTTCGCTAAACTTTGAAAACCACGCACTCGCACACGCCGGGGGCGCCGCGCCGTTTCCCCGGCCTCTCTTTTCCATTCCTCGTTCCCTTCCCTTGAAAGCGCCGACGACCATGTCCCTCATTCCCGTCACCATCCTCACCGGCTTTCTCGGCTCCGGAAAGACCACGCTGCTCAAGCGCCTGCTGACCGAGGCGCACGGCCAGAAGATCGCCGTCATCGAGAACGAATTCGGCGAAGAGAACATCGACAACGACATCCTGGTGACTGACTCCAAGGAGCAGATCGTGCAGATGAGCAATGGCTGCATCTGCTGCACCATCCGCGAGGACCTGCGCGAGACGCTGCAGGTGCTGGCCTCCAAGCGCCGCAAGAACCTGCTGGCGTTCGACCGCATCGTCATCGAGACCACCGGCGTGGCCGACCCCGGGCCGGTGGCGCAGACCTTCTTCATGGACGAGGAAATCGCCGAGACCTACCTGATCGACTCGATCATCACGCTGGTGGACGCCAAGCATGCCGCCCAGCAGCTGAACGACCGCCAGGAAGCGCGCCGCCAGGTGGGCTTCGCCGACCAGATCTTCCTGTCCAAGACCGATCTGGTCACCCCGCAGGACACCGACGCGCTGATCCATCGCCTCAAGCACATGAACCCGCGCGCGCCCATCAAGGCGGTGCATTTCGGTGAAGTGCCGATCTCCGAGGTGCTGGACCTGCGCGGCTTCAACCTGAATGCCAAGCTGGACATCGACCCCGAGTTCCTCAAGGAGGACGGCCACGGCCATGGCGACCACGACCACGACCACGACCATCATGGCCACGACCATGCGCCCGGCGAGGCCTGCAACCACCCGTCGCATGCCCACGAACACGGCCACGGCCACCATCACCACCATGACGACGACGTCAAGAGCTTCGTCTTCCGCGCCGAGCGGCCGTTCGACCCGGCCAAGCTGGAAGACTTCCTCGGCGCCATCGTCAACATCTACGGCCCGCGCATGCTGCGCTACAAGGGCGTGCTGCACATGAAGGGCACGGAGCGCAAGGTGATCTTCCAGGGGGTGCACCAGCTGATGGGCAGCGACCTGGGCCCGCAGTGGGCCGAGGGCGAGCAGCGGCTGAGCAAGATGGTGTTCATCGGCATCGAGCTGCCCCAGGACATCTTCCTGCAGGGCCTGGAGCAGTGCCTGGCCTGAAGCGCCCCGGGCCCGCAGGCCGGGCGCGGACAGGGCCCTTTGCGTAGGAGAGCGCCGCGTTTTCCGCAAGGTGCGCCCCAGAGGGTTTCCCCCGGGGCCCAGGTGGATACAATCGCGCCCCGGTAAAACCCCGGAAAGCGCCTGCCGGGCACGCCTTCCCGCGGGCCCACAGCGAGGAGACGGACCAGCGGACACCTCCTGCATTCCCTGCGACGCACGGCTGCCACTGCGGCCACGGGCGTCATTTCGGAATGCGTGAATCCGCCGGACCGTTGCCTCCGATTGACCGTACCATCCTTGGAACCCACGGTGGCTTTCCTCCCCCGGATCGCCACAGCCAGCTCAATACCTACCATGCCTACCACCCTGCAAGCCCAATCCCCCGTGGCGGCCGCCAAGAAAGATCCCAAGCTGGCCAACAACTGGAAGACCAAGGCGGTCGAAGAGCTGACCGATGCCGAAGTCATGGCCATGCCTGACAGCGAGTACATGAACGACAAGCAGATGGCGTTCTTCCGCCGCAAGCTCGTTCAGCTCAAGCAGGACATCCACAACAGCGCCGGCGAAACCACCGAGCACCTGCGCGAGGACACCGTCGTCGTGCCCGATCCGGCCGACCGCGCCACCATCGAGGAAGAGCACGCCCTCGAGCTGCGCACCCGCGACCGCGAACGCAAGCTGCTCAAGAAGATCGAGCAGTCCATCGCCCGCATCGACGCCGGCGACTACGGCTACTGCGACGAAACCGGCGAGCCCATCGGCGTTGGCCGCCTGCTGGCGCGTCCCACCGCCACGCTGTCGCTGGAAGCCCAGCAGCGCCGCGAACTCAAGCAGAAGATGTTCGGCGACTGAGCTTTGCGGGTTTTCCAGTCGTCGCGCTCGATCTGCTGCCACAATCGTTTGACACATTCAGCGCGCCCCACTGCATGACCAAGGAAGATCCTCCCGGCAGCCTGCTGTCCAAGATGGCGCGGTTCGTGCGCAACCCGACCGTCAACTGGGCCGAACTCGACTCCATCGACGAGGACCGCGAGAGCCAGTACAGCAAGCAGATGCTCAAGGAGATGATCGAGCGCAAGCGCCGCAACGACTTCGTGCGGCGCCGCGAATTCGATCAGCTGCGCAAGCTGCGCCAGCGCGAGGCCCTGCAGGGCCAGCGCATCGAAGACCCGACCGCCCGCCCGTCCTTCTTCCAGAGCAGCTTCTCGCCGCAGCCCGACGACCGGGCCGGCACGCTCAAGAAGATCGACGAGATCGAGGCGCAGATGTCCCAGCAGTGGTGGAAGGGCGGCGCGCCCGGCGCCCCGGCTGCGGCCGTGGCGGTTGCCGCGTCTGCTGGCGCGCCTGCCGCTGACCCCGACATGCCGCCGCCGGTGCGGCCCCCGCTGGCCCAGGAAGACCCCGTACGGCACGCCCACGCTTTCGCCCCGACCGAGCCCGCGGGCCTCGCCGACCGCCTCGGACTGCAGCAGGCCGCGCCCGGTGCCGCCGCGGCAGGAGCGGAGCCCCTCCTTTTCAAGGGCGACTCCTGGGGCGCCGCCAGTGCGGGCGCGCCGCTCGCGCCCCCCGCGCCGCTGGCCGGGCCGCCCTTGGCCGATGCGTCCGCGCCGGCCGCGGCGTGGCGCCGTGGCGAGCCCGAGGCGGCGCCGGAGTTCGTGCACGACCCCGATCTGGAGGAAGCCGCCATCCGCTTCGCCAATGGCGATCACGCGGGTGCCGAGGCGGCCCTGCGCGAGGTGCTGGCGCTGCATGCCGGCGACGCGCCCGCCCAGCAGCTCGAGATCTGGATGACGCTGTTCGACCTGTACCGCGCCACGGGCGATCACGAAAGCTTCGACGCGCTCGCCATCGACTTCGCTGCGTCGTTCCACCGCTCCGCTCCGCTGTGGTTCTCGCTGCCGGAGCTGGTGGGGGCCGAGGCGTCCGCGCCCGCCGGCCCGCCCGCCGGCCCCCTGGCGCGTGAATTCAAGTGGTCCGCCCCGCCCACCCTCGGGTTGCAGTCGGTGGCGGCGCTGCAGGCGTCCGTGCAGCGCGCGGGCGGGCCGTGCGTGCTGACCTGGTCGCGCCTGCAGACCATCGAGCCGCCCGCCGTGGCGGCGCTGGCCGACCTGTTCGGGCAGTGGGCCGACCAGACCGTGCAGCTGGTCTTCCAGGGCGTGGGCAGCCTGCTGGGCGTGTTGCAGCAGCTCACGCCTTCAGGCGACCGCGCCGCCGAACCCCAGGGCTGGCGACTGCACATGGCCGCGTTGCGGCTGATGAACCGGCCCGAGGAGTTCGAGCTGGTGGCGCTGGACTACTGTGTCACCTACGAAGTGTCGCCGCCGTCGTGGGCGCCGCCACGCTGCAGCTACGGCGACGACGGCGAGGCCGCCGCCGGCGGGCTGGCCCTCGCGCCGGCGGACGATTCGCAGCCGGCGCCCGGCTTCGAGGTCTCCCGCCCCGCCCACATCGACGAGCCCATGCCCGAGCTGCGCGGCCGCGTGGAGGGCGATGCCGCCGCGCTGCTGGCGCCGCTCCTGGACATGGTGCCGGCGGGCGCCCCGCTGGTCGTGGTCTGCGACAAGCTGATCCGTGTCGACTTCGCGGCGGCCGGCTCGGTGCTGAACTGGACGGCCGAGCTCGAGGCGCAGGGCCGCAGCGTGCACTTCGTGCGCGTTCCCCGCCTGGTGGCGGTGTTCTTCAATGTGATCGGCATCAACGAGCACGCCCGGATCGAGCCTCGCACCCACTGAGCCGGCGCGCGGCGGGCGGGGCGGCCCGGGGCGCGTCGCCCGCGCCCCACGTGCTTGCAAAACGGCGTCATGCCCCGATCTGCGGGCGCTATGGAACAGTTTCACGGCACCACCATCCTCAGCGTCCGCCGCCAGACGGCGGACGGCATCCAGGTCGCCATCGGCGGCGACGGCCAGGTCACCCTGGGCAACATCGTGGTCAAGGGCACGGCGCGCAAGGTGCGCAAGCTCCACCATGGCAAGGTGCTGGCAGGCTTTGCCGGCGCCACGGCCGATGCCTTCACGCTGTTCGAGCGCTTCGAGGCCAAGCTGGAAAAGCACCAGGGCCACCTGACCCGCGCCGCCATCGAGCTGACCAAGGACTGGCGCACCGACCGCGTGCTGCGCCGGCTCGAGGCCATGCTGGCGGTGGCCGACGCCAGTGCCTCGCTCATCATCACCGGCAACGGCGACGTGCTGGAGCCCGAGCAGGGCATCGTGGCGATCGGCTCGGGCGGCGCCTACGCGCATTCGGCCGCCAAGGCGCTGCTGAGCCACACCGACCTGTCGGCCGAGGAGGTGGTGCGGAAGTCGCTGGCGATCGCCGGCGAGCTGTGCATCTACACCAACATGAACCACACCATCGAGACGCTGTGACCGGCCCCGGCGCGGCCGCCGCGCCGCTCCCACGTCGTTTGCTATTTATTTAATAGCTGCCGGCGCTCATCACACAAGCGCTGGTGGCCTGTTTGGCATTGAATTCGAAGAAGGCAGGCACCGCATGTCCTCCATGACCCCCCAGGAAATCGTCTCCGAGCTCGACCACCACATCGTCGGGCAGCAGGGCGCCAAGCGCGCCGTGGCCATCGCGCTGCGCAACCGCTGGCGCCGCCAGCAGGTGGAAGGCAGCCTGCGCCAGGAGATCACGCCCAAGAACATCCTCATGATCGGCCCCACCGGCGTGGGCAAGACCGAGATCGCCCGCCGCCTGGCGCGCCTGGCCGACGCACCTTTCATCAAGGTCGAGGCCACCAAGTTCACCGAGGTGGGCTATGTCGGCAAGGACGTCGATTCGATCATCCGCGACCTGGTGGAGATGGCCGTCAAGCAGACGCGCGAGGCCGACATGAAGGGCCTGCGCGCCCGGGCGGAGGACGCGGCCGAGGACCGCATCCTCGACGTGCTGGTGCCGCCGGCGCGCAACGCGCTGGCCGAGCCCGCCCGCTCCGGCGACGCGCCGCCGGCCGACAACACGGCCCGCCAGGTCTTTCGCAAGAAGCTGCGCCAGGGCGAGCTGGACGACAAGGAGATCGACATCGAGGTGGCCGACGCCCGGCCGCAACTGGAGATCATGGGCCCGCAGGGCATGGAGGACATGGCCGAGCAGTTGCGCGGCATGTTCAGCCAGATGGGCCAGGAGCGCCGCAAGACGCGCCGCCTCAAGATCGGCGAGGCGCTCAAGCAGCTGACCGACGAGGAGGCTGCCAAGCTGGTCAACGAGGAAGACGTGAAGGCCCGGGCGCTGCAGAACGCCGAACAGAACGGCATCGTCTTCATCGACGAGATCGACAAGGTCGCCACCCGGCAGGAGACCAGCGGCTCCGACGTGTCGCGCCAGGGCGTGCAGCGCGACCTGCTGCCGCTGGTGGAGGGTACCACCGTGTCCACCAAGTACGGCATGGTCAAGACCGACCACATGCTGTTCATCGCCTCGGGCGCCTTCCACCTCAGCAAGCCCAGCGACCTGATTCCCGAGCTGCAGGGGCGCTTTCCGATCCGGGTGGAGCTGGAGTCGCTCTCGGTGCAGGACTTCGAAGCCATCCTGACCCAGACCCATGCCTCGCTGGTCAAGCAGTACCAGGCCCTGCTCGCGACCGAAGGGGTCACGCTCGAGTTCACACCCGAAGGCATCACGCGCCTGGCCCGCATCGCCTTCGAGGTGAACGAACGCACCGAGAACATCGGCGCGCGCCGGCTCTCCACCGTCATGGAGCGTCTGCTCGACGAAGTGAGCTTCGACGCGGCCCGCCTGTCGGGTACCACGGTGAGCGTGGACGCCGCCTACGTCGACCAGCGGCTGCAGACCCTGAGCCAGGACGAAGACCTGTCCCGATACATCTTGTAATCGGCGGTCCGGGCCGCCCCGCGGCTTCAGATTTCACATGCACACCACCCCCTAAGTGCTTGCAAGATAAGGAATTTCGCCGGTTTCCAATATCAGGAATATGGGCTAAGTCCTTGATTTCATTGCAAAATTTTGTAGCACCCGGCCGGGATCGCGGCGCGTTTGCTGCTACAGTGGGAAAAAGTGCAATTAAGTGGTGAGAAGTGCCTTTTGAGTCCCATTCCGGGCTCAAGCGGTCGCCACCCATCTGGGGTTCCAAACCGTGTTTCAAGGGGCGTCATCGCTGAGTCTCGATGCCAAGGGGCGGCTGTCCGTGCCGACCCGGCATCGTGACGTCCTCTCGGCCACGGCCGGCGGGCAGCTCACCATCACCAAGCACCCGCACGGCTGCCTGATGGTGTTCCCGCGCCCCGAATGGGAGAAGTTCCGCGAGCGCATCGCCGAGCTGCCCATGTCCGCCCAGTGGTGGAAGCGCATCTTCCTGGGCAACGCGCAGGACGTGGACATGGACGGCACCGGCCGGGTGCTGGTCTCGCCCGAGCTGCGCCAGGCCGCCGGCATCACCCGCGACACCATGCTCCTGGGCATGGGCAACCACTTCGAGCTCTGGGACAAGGCGACCTACGAAGCCAAGGAGGCCGAAGCCATGCAGGCGGCCATGCCCGACGTCTTTCAGGATTTCTCTTTCTAGGGCTGCCGGTGGATTCCTCTTTGCAACACACCACCGTTCTGCTGCCGGAGGCGGTCGATGCCCTGCTGGGCGCGGCCGGCCCGTCGCCGTCGGGCACGTTCGTGGACGGCACCTTCGGGCGCGGGGGGCATTCGCGCCGCATCCTGCTGCGGCTGGGGCCGGGCGGGCGGCTCATCGCGTTCGACAAAGACCCTGAAGCCATCCAAGAGGCAGCGCGCATCACCGATGCGCGTTTTGCCATTCGTCATGAAGGTTTCCGGAACCTGTCTGAGCTGCCCGCGGGCAGCGCCGCGGGCGTGCTGCTGGATCTTGGCGTGAGCTCGCCGCAGATCGACAGCCCCGAGCGCGGCTTCAGTTTCCGGTTCGACGGCCCGCTCGACATGCGCATGGACACCACCCGTGGCCAGAGCGTGGCCGAGTGGCTGGCCGAGGCCGAAGTCGGCCAGATTGCGGAGGTGATACGTGAATACGGCGAAGAGCGGTTTGCTGGCCCCATTGCAAAGGCGATTGTTGCGCGTCGGGAAGAACGCGGCCCACTCGCCACCACCGCAGAGCTGGCCGACCTCGTGGCTGGCGCGGTCAAGACCCGCGAAGCCGGCCAGAACCCGGCGACGCGCACTTTCCAGGCTCTTCGGATTTTCATCAACGCCGAGCTGGAAGAGCTGCAGCAGGCGCTAGAGGCCTCGTTGCGCCTGCTGGCGCCCGGCGGGCGGCTGGTGGTCATCAGCTTCCATTCGCTGGAGGACCGCATCGTCAAGCAGTTCATCGCCCAGCATTCTAAAGAGGTGTACGACCGGCGCGCGCCCTTCGCGCCGCCGCAGGCCATGCGGCTTGTCGCGCTCGATCGCATCAAGCCCGGTGCCGCCGAAGTGGCGGCCAATCCCCGCTCGCGCAGCGCCGTGATGCGCGTGGCCGAGCGCACGGGGGTGCCCGCATGAGCGCCGTGCGGTGCAGCCGCCGCCTTGCGGCAGAGAAGGTGGGCCAGCCATGACGCGGCTCAACCTCATGCTGCTGCTGGCCGTCATGGCGAGCGCCATGTACCTGGTGCGCACGCAGTACGAATCGCGGCGCCTCTTCACCGAGCTCGACCGCGCGGTGGCCGAATCGCGCCGGCTGGAGACCGAGCACCAGCGCCTGCAGGTGGAAAAGCGCGCCCAGGCCACGCCGCTGCGCGTGGAAAGGCTTGCCCGCGACCGCCTGCAGATGCGCACGGCCACGCCCGCCATCACGCAGTACGTGACCGACAACGGCGACATCGTGCCGCCCGTCGCGCCGCCGCCGGCGCCCGTCACGCCGCCGGCCCACCCCTCCGGGAAGCGCCCATGAGCACCCGCAGCGTCAACTACACCTCCAGCCCCCTGCTAGCCGCGCGCACGCCGCTCTGGCGCAGCAAGTTCGTGGTGGCCCTCGTCGCCCTGGGCTTCCTGGGGCTGATCGGCCGGGCGGCCTACGTGCAGGTGATCGGCAACGCCTTCTTCCAGCGGCAGGGCGAGGTGCGCTTCGCCCGCACGCTGGAGCTGCCGGCCAACCGCGGCCGCATCCTCGACCGCAACGGGCTGATCCTCGCGTCCAGCGTGCCGGCCGCCAGCATCTGGGCCATTCCGGAGGACGTGGACCAGGACAGCCCCGACGTGCAGGCCAAGCTGCGCCAGCTGGCCAAGCTGCTGGAAATGCCGCTGCCCGCGCTCAAGTCCAAGCTGGCGGACGAAGACAAGACCTTCGTCTGGATCAAGCGCCAGCTCGACTGGGACGTCGGCCAGCAGATCGCCGCGCTCGACATCAAGGGGATCTACCAGCGCAAGGAATACAAGCGCCAGTACCCGGAGGGCGAGTCCGCCGCGCACGTGGTGGGCTTCACCAACGTCGAGGACCAAGGCCAGGAAGGCATGGAGCTGGCCTTCAACAAGGAGCTGGGCGGCAAGCCCGGCTCGCGCCGCGTCATCAAGGACCGCATGGGCCGCGTGGTCGAGGGCGTGGGCGCCGAGGTGCCGCCGGTGGACGGGCAGGACATGCAACTGTCCATCGACAGCAAGGTGCAGTTCTTCGCCTACCAGAAGCTGCGCGACCAGGTGGCGGCGCACAAGGCCAAGGCCGGCAGCGTGGTGGTGATCGATGCGCACACGGGCGAATTGCTCGCGCTGGCGAACTACCCCAGCTACGTGCCCGACAAGCGGCAGAACCTGACCGGCGAGCAACTGCGCAACCGCGCGCTCACCGACGTGTTCGAGCCCGGCTCGACCATGAAGCCCTTCACCATCGGCCTGGCGCTCAACACGGGCCGCGTCAAGCCGGAGACCATCGTCGACACCAATCCGGGGCGCATCAACGTCACCGGCTCCACCATCTCGGACACGCACAACTATGGCGTGCTGACGGTGGAAGGCGTGATCCAGAAATCCAGCAACGTCGGCACCACCAAGATCGCCATGACGCTGCCGGCCAAGGAGATGTGGGAGACCTTCTCCGCCGCCGGCTTCGGGCAGAAGCCGCAGATCCACTTCCCGGGCGTGGTCAGCGGCCGGCTGCGGCCCTACAAGACCTGGCGGCCGGTGGAGCAGGCTACCATGTCGTACGGCTACGGCCTCTCGGCCAGCCTGCTGCAGATGGCCCGCTCCTATACGGTGTTCGCCAACGGCGGCAAGATCATTCCGGCCACCATGCTCAAGTCGCACGAGCCGGCGGTGGGCGTGCCGGTGTTTTCCGAGCGCACGGCCGACCAGATCCGCAAGATGCTGCAGATGGCGGCCGGCCCCGGCGGCACGGGCCAGAAGGCGCAGACCGTGGGCTATTCGGTGGGCGGCAAGTCCGGCACGGCGCGCAAGCAGGTCGGAAAGCACTACGCGCAGGGCAAGTACCGCGCCTGGTTCACGGGCCTGGCGCCGGTCGAGAACCCCCGCATCATCGTGGCCGTGATGATCGACGAGCCCAGCAACGGCGTGTTCTACGGCGGCGCCGTGGCCGCGCCGGTGTTCAGCGAGGTCGTCCAGCAGACGCTGCGCATGATGGGCGTGCAGCCCGACATGGCCGTCAAGCCGCAGATCGTGGCCAACACGGTGGAAGAATCGCTATGACCAGCCTGTCGCTCACCTCCGCGCAGGACGCCGTGCAGTGGCTGCGGCAGCGCGTGACCGGCACGCTGCAGACCGACAGCCGGCGCGTCGCGCCCGGCGACGGCTTCATCGCCTGGCCGGGTGCCGCCACCGACGGCCGCGCCCACGTGGGCGATGCCCTGGCGCGGGGTGCGGCGGCCTGCCTGGTGGAGCAGGAAGGCATCAACGCCTTCGACTTCGCCCTGCCGCAGATCGCCGCGCTGCGCGGGCTCAAGGCGGCCACCGGCACCATCGCCGCCGAATGGTTCGAGCTGCCCACGCAGCGCCTGGACGTGCTGGCCGTGACGGGCACCAACGGCAAGACCAGCACGGCCTGGTGGCTGGCCGACGCGCTGAACGTGCTGTCGGCCGGCGGCCTGGCGGGGCCGGGCGGCTGCGCCATCGTCGGCACCCTGGGCGTGGGCGTGCCGCCCGCGCTCGAATCCACCGGCATGACCACGCCCGACCCGGTGCAGCTGCAACGGGCGTTCCGCCGCTTCGCCGACGGCGGCCGGGTGGCCTGCGCCATCGAGGCATCGTCCATCGGTCTGGCCGAGCACCGCCTGGCCGGCACCCGCGTGCGGGTGGCGCTGTTCACCAATTTCACGCAGGACCACCTGGACTACCACCCCAGCATGGCGGCCTACTGGCAGGCCAAGGCGATGCTGTTCGACGCGCCCGGCCTGCAGGCGGCGGTGATCAACATCGACGACGTGCGGGGCGCGGAACTGCACGCCACGCTCTCCGAGCGCCCGCTGGACCTGTGGAGCGTCTCCATCCGCCAGCCGGCCCGGCTGCAGGCGCGGGACATCGTCCACGGCGACGCCGGCCTGTCGTTCACCGTGGCCGAGGGCGCGCAGACGCACGTGCTGCAGACGCGTCTGATCGGCCTCTACAACGTCTCCAACGTGCTCGGCGTGCTGGCGGCCCTGCGCGCCGTCGGCGTGCCGCTGGAACATGCCCTCTATGCCTGCGCCCAGCTCACGCCGGTGCCCGGCCGCATGGAGCAGATCAGCCGACCCGGCCAGCCCCTGGTGGCAGTGGACTACGCCCACACGCCCGACGCGCTCGACCAGGCGCTGCAGGCGCTGGCGCCGGTGGCGGCGGCCCGGGGCGGGCGCCTGTGGTGCGTGTTCGGCTGCGGGGGCAACCGCGACGCGGCCAAGCGCCCGCTGATGGGCGGCGTCGCGCAGCAACGGGCCGACCAGGTGGTCGTCACCAGCGACAACCCCCGCGGCGAAGATCCGGCCGAGATCATCCGGCAGATCCTGCTGGGCACCATCGCCGGACTCACGGTGCGGGCCGAGCCCGATCGCGCCGCCGCCATCGCGCTGGCGCTGCGGGAAGCCGGCGCGGACGACGTGGTGCTGATCGCCGGCAAGGGCCACGAGGACTACCAGGAGACGGCGGGCCAGCGCCACGCCTTCTCCGACATGGAACACGCCCGCGCGGCGCTGGACCGCCGCCCGGGAGCCGCCGCATGAGCGCCGTGCCGTCGTCACCCGGCATGTTCACGCTGCGGCAGGCGCATGCCCTGCTGGCCGCGCGCGTGCCCGGCGCCCGCCTGGTGGGTGACGGCGCCACGCCGCTCGGCCGGGTGCACACCGACACGCGCACCCTCGCGGCCGGCGACCTGTTCGTCGCGCTCAAGGGCGAACGCTTCGACGCCAACGCCTTCCTGGCCGATGCCCGGGCCGCGGGTGCGGCCGCCGCCGTGGCGCACGGCGGGCTGCAGGCCGCCGGCCTGCCCGGCATCGAGGTGCCCGACACGCTGCAGGCCCTGGGCGCCCTCGCCGCCGGCTGGCGCGGGCAGTGGACGCTGCCGCTCATCGGCGTCACCGGCAGCAACGGCAAGACCACCGTGACGCAGATGACGGCCTCCGTGCTGCGCGCGTGGCAGGCCGATGCGGCCTTTGCCACGCAAGGCAACTTCAACAACGACATCGGCGTGCCGCTGATGCTGCTGCGCCTGCGCCCGTCGCACCGCGCCGCCGTCATCGAGCTGGGCATGAACCACCCCGGCGAGATCGCCCACCTCGCGGCCATGGCCGCACCCACGGTGGCCCTGGTGAACAACGCCCAGCGCGAGCACCTGGAGTTCATGCACACGGTTGAGGCCGTGGCCGAGGAAAACGGCTCGGTGCTGGCCGCGCTGCCGCAGGAGGGCGTCGCCGTCTTCCCGGCGGAAGACGCATACACCGCGCTCTGGCAGTCGCTGGCGGCGGGCCGCCGCTGCATCACCTTCGGCGGCGCCGCGGGCGACGTGCGCTGCAACTCCGCCGAGTGGACGGGTGGCGCCTGGCAGGTGCGCATCGCCACGCCGCAGGGCACCTTCGGCACCACCTTGCACATCGCCGGCCGCCACAACGTGACCAACGCCCTGGCCGTCACGGCCTGCGCCGTCGCCGCGGGCGTGCCGCTCGCCGCCATTGCCGAGGGGCTGCGCGCCTTCGTGCCCGTCAAAGGCCGCTCGCGTGCCTTTGCGCTGGCGCGGGGCGGGCGCACCGTGACGGTGGTGGACGACACCTACAACGCCAACCCCGACTCCATGCAGGCCGCCATCGACGTGCTGGCCGAGCTGCCCGGCCCGCGCCTGCTGGTGCTGGGCGACATGGGCGAGGTGGGCGACGACGGCCCGCGCTTTCATGCCGAGGCCGGCGACCACGCGCGCACCAGCGGCATCGGGCAGCTGTTCGCGCTGGGCGCACAAAGCGCGCACGCCGCGGTGGCCTTCGGCCCGGCGGCGCGGCATTTCGACGACATGGCATCGCTGCTTGCGGCGGTGCACGAGGCGCTGCCCGCCGTGGGCAGCGTGCTGGTGAAGGGATCCCGGTTCATGAAGATGGAACAAGTGGTGCAGGCGCTGGAAGCCGGCACGGAGCAGGCCACGGCCGGCGGCGCCTCGTCGGCGCCGGCGGCACGCGAGGTGCCCGCATGCTGATCCTGCTGGCGCAATGGCTGCACGGCACGGGCAACCCCGAGCTGAGCTCGTTCCGCGTGTTCCAGTACCTCACCTTCCGCGCCGTGATGGCCGCGGTGACGGCGCTGCTGATCGGCCTGATCGCCGGCCCCCGGGTGATCCGCATGCTGACCGCACTCAAGATCGGCCAGCCGGTGCGCGGCTACGGCATGCAGACCCACCTGGCCAAGAGCGGCACGCCCACCATGGGCGGGGTGCTGATCCTGGGGGCGATCACGCTGTCCACGCTGCTCTGGGCCGACCTGTCGAACCGCTTCGTCTGGATCGTGCTGGCGGTGATGCTGGGCTTCGGCGCCATCGGCTGGGTGGACGACTGGCGCAAGGTGGTCAACAAGGACCCTGAAGGCATGCGCTCGCGCGAGAAGTATTTCTGGCAGTCCGTCATCGGCCTGCTGGCGGCGCTCTACCTGGTGTTCAGCATTTCCGAGAACTCCAATGCCCGCGTGTTCGAGCTGTTCGTCTCGTGGGTGCAGTCGGGCTTCTCGCTCGACCTGCCCCCGAAGGCCGGCCTGCTGGTGCCCTTCTTCAAGGAAGTGAGCTACCCGCTGGGCGTGCTGGGCTTCGTCATCCTGACCTACCTGGTCATCGTGGGCGCCAGCAACGCGGTCAACCTGACCGACGGCCTGGACGGCCTGGCCATCATGCCGGTGGTGATGGTGGGCGCCACGCTGGGCCTCTTCGCCTATGTGGGCGGCAACGTCGTGTTCTCCAAATACCTGCTGTTCCCGCACATCGCGGGGGCGGGCGAGCTGCTGGTGTTCTGCTCCGCCATGGCCGGGGCGGGCCTGGCCTTCCTGTGGTTCAACACCCATCCGGCGCAGGTCTTCATGGGCGACGTGGGCGCGCTGGCGCTGGGCGCGGCGCTCGGCACCGTCGCCGTGATCGTGCGCCAGGAAATCGTGCTGGCCATGATGGGCGGCATCTTCGTGGTCGAAGCGCTCTCCGTGATGATGCAGGTGGCCTGGTTCAAGCTCACCAAGCGCCGCTACGGCACCGGCCGCCGCCTGCTGAAGATGGCGCCGCTGCACCACCACTTCGAGAAAAGCGGCTGGACGGAAACGCAGGTCGTCGTCCGCTTCTGGATCATCACCATGCTGCTGTGCCTGCTCAGCCTGTCGACGCTGAAACTGCGATGAACGCACCCGCCCCGCACCGCCCCGACGACGGCAACGACATGCTCGCCAGTGACCCCACCGGCGGGCATGCGGCCGTGAGCGCGCCCGTTCCGGACCCATCGGCCGTGCCGGGCCCTGACGCGGTGGCCGAAACGCCTGCCGCAAGCAGCGCCAATGAGCGTCCCGCCGAAGTCTCCGGAGGCAACGCCGCTGCGGGCATGCCGGCGGACGGCTATGTCGCCCCCGCCCTGTCGGCAGCGCAGTCGGCGGCCGAATTCGTGGCGCGCATCTTCGCCGACGTGGAAGCGCCCGCGGCCCAGGGCGCGGCAGCCGAGGCGGCGCCGGCGCCTGCAGGCGCCGAGGCCACCGTGGCCGACGAACCCGCGCCGCCGCTCGCCCCGCTGGGCGAAGCCCTGGCCACTTCCATGCAGGGCCGGCAGGTGCTGATCCTGGGCCTGGGCGCCTCGGGCCTGGCCATGGCGCGCTGGTGCGCGCGCTGCGGCGCGGGCGTCACCGTGGCCGACACGCGCGCGGCGCCGCCCCAACTCACCACGCTGCAGGCCGAACTGCCCCAGGTGCGCTTCGTCGCGGGCGCGTTCGACGCGGCGCTGGTGCACGGCCTGGAGCAGGGCGCGGGGCTGGACGCCATCTACCGGTCGCCAGGCCTCGCTCCAGCCACGATTGCTCCTGTTTTGATAGCTGCAAGCGCCCATGGAATCGGCGCTGCGGGCGAATTGGCCTTGTATTCGCAGGCGCTGGCCCAGCTGCGGGCCTCGCACGGCTACGCGCCGGCGGTTCTGGGCGTCACCGGCACCAATGGCAAGACCACGGTCACTTCGCTCACCGGCCTGCTGGCCGACTGCGCCGGCCGCACCGTCGCCATCGCCGGCAACATCGGCCCGACGCTGCTGGACACGCTGGCCCGGCACATCGACGCGGAGACGCTGCCCGAAGTCTGGGTGCTGGAGCTGTCCAGCTTCCAGCTGGACGACGCCACCGGCTTCGAGCCCACCGCCGCCACCGTGCTCAACATCAGCCAGGACCACCTGGACTGGCATGGCGACCTGGCGGCCTATGCCCGGGCCAAGTCGCGCATCTTCGGCCAGACCGGCCTGATGGTGCTCAACCGCGACGACCCTGCCGTGATGGACATGCTGGACGCCGCCCAGGCACCGGCACCCGCTGCCGTAGCCGAGGGTTCTGCCCCGGCGAAGAAGCCCGCCGGCCGCGCCAAGGCCCCCAAGCCGGTGCCGCGCCACCACGTCACCTTCGGCGGCGACCTGCCCCGGCGGCCGGGCGACTTCGGCATCGAGGTGGTGGGCGGCATGGCCTGGCTGGTGCGCGCGCAGGAGGCTGACGAAACGGCGCGCCGCTCGCGTTCCACCGCTGCCACCGCCGAGGACCTGTTCATCCAGCGCCTGATGCCGGCCGACGCGCTGCGCATCCGCGGCCGCCACAACGCCGTCAACGCGCTGGCCGCGCTGGCCCTGGCCCATGCCGCGGGCTGCGCGCTCGCTCCCATGCTCTACGGCCTGCGCGAATACCGGGGCGAGCCGCACCGTGTCGAGCCCATCGGCATGGTCGGCGGCATCGAATACTTCGACGACAGCAAGGGCACCAACGTGGGCGCCACCGTGGCCGCGCTGACGGGCCTGGGCGCCGACCGGCGCGTGGTCGTCATCCTGGGCGGCGACGGCAAGGGGCAGGACTTCGCCCCGCTGGCCGCGCCCGTCGCCCGGCACGCGCGTGCCGTAGTGCTGATCGGCCGCGACGGCCCGCAGATCGGTGCCGCGCTGCAGTCCGCCTGCGTGCCCGTCGAGACCGCCGCCACGCTGCCCGAGGCCGTGCGGCGCGCCACGCAGCTGGCACAGGCCGGCGACGCGGTGCTGATGTCGCCCGCCTGCGCCAGCTTCGACATGTTCACCGGCTACGAACACCGCGCCCGCGTGTTCTGCGAGGCGGTCCGCGAGCTGGCGCACGACGCCGGCCACGAACTGGAGGGCATGGCATGAATGGCAGCACGTCCACCCACGCCACGCAGCGCTCGCCCGGCCTGCTGCAGCGCCTGCGCAGCTGGGCCGGCGGCGCTCCGGCGGCCGCGGCCGACGTGCTGCCGGTGCGCGTGGGCGGCACCGAATACCGCCAGACCACCACCACGCCGGCCAGCGTGCTGGGATTCGACCAGGCGCTGGTCTGGGTCGTCATCGCGCTGCTGGCCTGGGGCCTAGTGATGGTGTATTCGGCCTCCATCGCCATGCCCGACAACCCCCGCTTCGGCAAGATCGCGCCCACGCACTTCCTGGTGCGGCACACCATGGCGCTGGTGATCGGCTTCGTCGCGGCGCTGCTCGCGTTCCAGGTGTCCATGGCCACCTGGGAGCGCATCTCGCCCTGGCTCTTCGTCGGCTCCATCGTGCTGCTGATCGCGGTGCTGGTGCCGCACGTGGGCACGGTGGTGAACGGCGCGCGCCGCTGGCTGTCGCTGGGCATCATGAACTTCCAGCCGTCCGAGCTGGCGAAGTTCGCCGTGGTCATCTACGCCTCGGGCTACATGGTGCGCAAGATGGAGGTGAAGGAGCGGTTCTTCCGCGCCGTGCTGCCCATGGGCGTGGCGGTGGCGGTGGTCGGCGCGCTGCTGCTGGCCGAGCCCGACATGGGCGCCTTCATGGTGATCGCCGTGATCGCCATGGGCATTCTGTTCCTGGGCGGCGTGAACGCCCGCATGTTCTTTCTCATCGCCGCCGTGCTGGTGGGCGCCTTCGCCATGATGGTGATGCTGAGCCCCTGGCGGCGCGAGCGCATCTTCGCCTACCTCGACCCCTTTAGCGAAGAGCATGCGCTGGGCAAGGGCTACCAGCTCTCGCACTCGCTGATCGCCATCGGCCGGGGCGAGATCTTCGGCGTGGGGCTGGGCGGCAGCGTGGAAAAGCTGCATTGGCTGCCCGAGGCGCACACCGACTTCCTGCTGGCCGTGATCGGCGAGGAATTCGGCCTGGTCGGCGTCGTGGTGCTCATCATTCTCTTCCTCTGGCTCACCCGCCGCATCATGCACATCGGCCGCCAGGCCATCGCGCTGGACCGCGTCTTCAGCGGCCTGGTGGCGCAGGGCGTCGGCATGTGGATGGGCTTCCAGGCCTTCATCAACATGGGCGTGAACCTGGGCGCGCTGCCCACCAAGGGGCTTACCCTGCCGCTGATGAGCTTCGGCGGCTCGGCCATTCTGATGAACCTGGTGGCGATCGCGGTGGTGCTGCGGGTGGACTATGAAAACAAACACCTCATGCGCGGAGGCCGCGCATGAGGTGTTTGTTTCGCCAAAACACAGCACCTGCCGCGCGCCAGCGCGGCGAGGCGCGCAGCGCCATGCGCGGAGGCCGCGCATGAGGTGTTTGTTTCGCCAAAATGCAGCATCCGCCGCGCGCCAGCGCGGCGAGGCGCGCAGCGCCATGCGCGGAGGCCGCGCATGAGCGCCGTGCAGAAGACCGCCCTCGTCATGGCCGGCGGCACCGGGGGCCACATCTTCCCGGGCCTGGCGGTGGCCGAGGAACTGCGGGCACGCGGCTGGCGCGTGCACTGGTTGGGCACGCCCGGCAGCATGGAATCGCGCCTGGTGCCGCCCCGCGGCTTCGCGTTCGAGCCCATCGATTTCTCCGGCGTGCGCGGCAAGGGTCCGGTCACGCTGGCACTGTTGCCGATGCGCCTCCTGCGCGCCTTCTGGCAGTCGCTGGCGGTATTGCGCCGGGTGCGTCCCGACGTGGTGATCGGCCTGGGCGGCTACGTCACCTTCCCGGGCGGCATGATGGCCACGCTCCTGGGCAAGCCGCTGGTGCTGCACGAGCAGAACTCGGTCGCGGGTCTGGTCAACAAGGTGCTGGCCGGCGTGGCCGACCGGGTGTTCACCGCCTTTCCTGGCGTGTGGGCCAAGGCCCGCTGGGTGGGCAACCCGCTGCGCGAGCCCTTCCTGCGCCAGCCCGACCCGGCCACGCGCTTTGCCGGCCGCAGCGGCCCGCTGAAGGTGCTGGTGGTCGGCGGCAGCCTGGGCGCCAAGGCGCTCAACGACATCGTGCCCCGCGCCGTCGGGCTCATCCCCGCCGACCAGCGCCCCCAGGTCACGCACCAGAGCGGCGCCGCGCAGATCGACGCGTTGCGCGCCAACTACGAAGCCGCCGGCGTGCAGGCCACGCTCACGCCCTTCATCGACGACACGGCCACGGCCTTCGCCGAGGCCGACCTGGTCATCTGCCGCGCCGGCGCCAGCACGGTGACCGAGATCGCCGCCGTGGGCGCCGCCGCGCTGTTCGTGCCGTTCCCGCATGCGGTGGACGACCACCAAACCACCAATGCCCGGTTCCTGGTGCAGGCGGGCGGAGGCTGGCTGGTGCAGCAGCGCGATCTCACGCCCGAGGGCTTGGCGGCGATGCTACAAAATACAGAGCGCCCCGCGCTGATGCAGCGGGCGCTGGAAGCCAAAAAGATGCAAAAGACAGAAGCCACCCACGCGGTGGTCTCGGCGTGCGAGGAGCTCACCGCATGAAGCACGCCATTCGCCACATCCATTTCGTCGGCTTGGGTGGCGCCGGCATGTGCGGCATCGCCGAGGTGCTGTTCAACCTGGGGTACGAGATCTCCGGCTCGGACCTGTCGGACAGCCCCACGCTGCGCCGGCTGGCGGGGTTGGGCATCCGCACGCACGTGGGCCACGCGGCCGCGCACATCGACGGGGCCGACGCGGTCGTCACCTCCACCGCCGTGCAGGAGGGCAACCCCGAGGTGCTGGCCGCTCGCGAGAAGAAGATTCCGGTCGTGCCCCGCGCGCTGATGCTGGCCGAGCTGATGCGCCTCAAGCGCGGCATCGCCATCGCCGGCGCGCACGGCAAGACCACCACCACCAGCCTGGTGACCAGCGTGCTGGCCGAAGCCGGGCTGGACCCGACCTTCGTCATCGGCGGCCGCCTGAACAGCGCCGGGGCCAACGCCAAGCTGGGGCAGGGCGACTACATCGTGGTGGAGGCGGACGAGTCAGACGCCTCGTTCCTCAATCTGCTGCCCGTGATGTCGGTGGTGACGAACATCGATGCCGACCACATGGAAACCTACGGGCACGACTTCGGCCGGCTCAAGGGCGCCTTCGTCGAATTCCTGCACCGCATGCCGTTCTACGGCACGGCCATCCTCTGCATCGACAGCCCGGCCGTGCGCGACATCGTGCCGCAGGTGACCTGCCCGATCACCAGCTACGGCTTCAGCGAGGACGCTCAGGTCCGCGCCGTGCAGGTGCGTGCCGTGGGGGCGCAAATGCACTTCCGCGTGCAGCGCCGCAACGGCGTCGTGCTGCCCGACCTGGACGTGGTGCTGAACCTGGCGGGCGAGCACAACGTGCTCAACGCGCTCGCGGCCATCGCCATCGCCGCCGAGCTGAGCATTCCGGACGAGGCGCTGCTGCGGGCGCTGGCCGGCTTTCGCGGCGTGGGCCGGCGCTTCCAGAGCCATGGCGATCTGCCGGCGAAGGACGGCGGCACCTTCACCCTCATCGAGGACTACGGCCACCACCCGGTGGAGATGACCGCCACGCTGGCTGCCGCGCGCGGCGCCTTTCCCGGCCGCCGGCTGGTGCTGGCTTTCCAGCCGCACCGCTACAGCCGCACGCGCGACTGCTTCGAGGACTTCGTCAAGGTGATCGGCAGCGCCGACGCCGCGCTGCTGACCGAGGTGTATGCCGCTGGCGAGTCGCCCATCGTCGCGGCCGACGGCCGGGCGCTGGTGCGGGCCGTGCGCGTGGCCGGCCAGGTGGAGCCGGTGTTCGTCGAGGCCGTGGCCGACCTCGCGCCGCGCATCGCCGACACCGCGCAGGGTGGCGACGTGGTGGTGTGCATGGGCGCCGGCTCGATCGGCGGCGTGCCCGCGAAGGTGGTTGGTTTGCTACAAAAAAATGAGCATAATGCGTTGCAGGAGAGGGCGTCGTGAGCATGAATGACCTGAATATCGACGTGCGTGCCCTGGGCAAGGTGGCGGTGCTGATGGGCGGCACCTCCGCCGAGCGCGAGGTGTCGCTGATGTCCGGCGGCGGCGTGCTGCAGGCGCTGCGCGCGCGCGGGGTGGACGCGCACGCCTTCGACCCCTCGCAGAGCCCGCTGGACGAGCTCAAGCGCCACGGCTACTCGCGCTGCTTCATCGCGCTGCACGGCCGCCATGGCGAGGACGGCACGGTGCAGGGCGCGCTGGAGCTGATGGGCATTCCCTACACCGGCCCGGGCGTGATGGCCTCCAGCATCGCCATGGACAAGATCATGACCAAGCGCATCTGGCGCTTCGAAGGCCTGCCCACGCCGGATTGGCGCCTCGTCTCCAGCGCGGCGGAAACGGCGCAGGCGCTGCAGGCCCTGGGGGCGCCGATGATCGTCAAGCCCTCGCGGGAAGGCTCCACCATCGGGCTGACCAAGGTCACCTCGCCGGGCCAGTGCGAACAGGCCTACCTGCTGGCCTCGCGCTACGACCCCGAGGTGCTGTGCGAGGAGTTCATCGAGGGCGAGGAAACCACCTGCCCGATCCTGGGCCAGGGCGCGCAGGCGCACGCGCTGCCGGTGATCCGCATCGTGGCGCCCGAGGGCAACTACGACTACCAGAACAAGTACTTCACGGACGTCACGCAGTACCACTGCCCGAGCGGCCTGCCCGAGGCCGAGGAGCGTGAGATCCAGCGCCTCGTGGTGGAGGCCTTCCGCACGCTGCAGTGCCGCGGCTGGGCGCGGGCCGACATCATGATCCGCGCCAGCGACCGCAAGCCGTTCCTGCTGGAGATCAACACATCCCCCGGCATGACGGGCCACTCGCTGGTGCCCATGTCGGCGCGTGCTTCGGGCATCAACTACGAAGCGCTCTGCCTGCGCATCCTGGCGAGCGCCTCGCTCGACAGCGCGCAGGGCCAGCCGGCCGGCGACGGCACCCCGCAGGACTGCACATGAACAACGCGCTGCCCGCACCGTTCGACGTCAAGCTCATGAACTGGACCGCCTCGGCCCTGTTCGTGGGCTGCGCCGCGCTGGTGCTGGCGGCGGCGGGCTCCTGGCTGCTGCGCCTGCCGGTGTTTTCCATCGGGCGCATCGTGGTGCAGGGCGAGCTGGTGCACAACAATCCCGTCACGCTGCGCGCCAACGTCGGCCCGCACCTGGTGGGCAACTTCTTCACCGTGGACCTGCAGGCCGTGCGCGAGGCGTTCGAGCAGGTGCCCTGGGTGCGCAGCGCCATGGTGCGCCGCGAATTCCCCAACAGCCTGCGCGTGGAGCTGCAGGAGCACCAGGCCGCCGCCGTCTGGGGCGCCGAAGGCGGCAACAAGCTGGTGGACACCCGCGGCGAGGTGTTCGAGGCCAGCAGCGACGACCTGGAGGGCGACGACCTGCCGCGCCTGGTCGGCCCCGAGGGGCGGTCGCTGGAAGTGCTGCAGATGGAGCGCAGCCTGGCGCCGGTGCTCAAGCCGCTGGGATCGGAGATCGACGTGCTGGAGCTGACCGGGCGCGGCGGCTGGCGGGTCACGCTGGACGGCGGCGCGGTGATCGAACTGGGAGGCGGCAACCCTGCCGACGTGGTGGCGCGGGCGCGGCGCTTCGTGCAGACCGTTCCACAGGTCGCGGCGCAACAGGGCCGCCGCATCGATGCACTGGAGCTGGCCGATCTGCGGCACGACAACGGCTATGCGCTGCGGCTGCGCGGCGTGAGCACCATCACGGCCGAGATGGCCGCCAAGCCCCGGCCCGTCCGTGCGCCGGCGCGCTCCGGCGCAGCAGGCGCGCGGCCGGCCACGACCGGCGCACCGGCAAGAACAACAGGGCAGACCCGCTGAGGGCAGGACACAGTTATGGCAAGAGAATTCAAAGACGTGGTCGTGGGGCTGGACATCGGCACCGCCAAGGTGATGGCGGTGGTGGCCGAGGTGCTGCCGGGCGGCGAACTCAAGCTCGCCGGCCTGGGCGTAGCGCCCAGCAACGGATTGAAGCGCGGCGTGGTGGTCAACATCGACGCGACGGTGCAGAGCATCCAGCAGGCGCTGAAGGAAGCCGAGCTGATGGCCGACTGCAAGATCCAGCGCGTCTACACCGGCATCACCGGCAGCCACATCCGCGGCCTCAATTCCAGCGGCATGGTGGCCGTCAAGGACAAGGAAGTCACCCAGGCCGACGTGGCGCGCGTGGTGGAGACGGCCAAGGCCATCAACATCTCCAGCGACCAGCGGCTGCTGCTGGTCGAGCCGCAGGAATTCGTCATCGACGGCCAGGACGTGCGCGAGCCCATCGGCATGAGCGGCATCCGCCTGGAGGCCAAGATCCACATCGTGACCGGCGCGCAGAGCGCGGCCGAGAACATCATCAAGTGCGTGCGCCGTTGCGGCCTGGAGGTCGAGCAGCTGATGCTGAACCCACTCGCCTCCAGCCAGGCCGTGCTGACCGACGACGAGCGCGAGCTGGGCGTCGCGGTGGTGGACATCGGCGCCGGCACCACCGACGTGGCGATCTTCACAGGCGGCGCGATCCGCCACACGGCGGTGATCCCGATCGCCGGCGACCTGATCACCAGCGACATCGCCATGGCGCTGCGCACGCCCACCAAGGACGCGGAAGACATCAAGGTCGAGAGCGGCTACGCCAAGCAGCTGCTGGCCGACCCCGAGGCGCAGGTGGAAGTGCCGGGCCTGGGCGACCGCAGCCCCCGCATGCTCAGCAAGCAGGCCCTGGCCGGCGTGATCGAGCCGCGCGTGGAAGAGATCTTCTCGCTCGTGCAGCAGGTCATCCGCGAGTCGGGCTATGAAGAGGTGCTTTCGTCGGGCATCGTGCTCACCGGCGGCAGCGCCGTCATGCCCGGCATGGTCGAGCTGGCCGAGGACATCTTCCTCAAGCCCGTGCGCCGGGGCGTTCCGAAGTATTCCAGCGCCTTGTCCGACATGGTGGCCCAGGCCCGTGCTGCTACCGTCATGGGTTTGCTGGAAGAGGCACGCCTGGCGCGCCAGCGCGGCTTCAAGGTGGCGCAGAAGAGCGGCTCCGTGAAGACCGCCTTCGGCCGGTTCAAGGACTTCATCGTGGGGAATTTCTGACATGGCCCGCCATCCGCTCTGGATCGCCCGTGCAAGTCCCCATGCCCGCTCGCGCGAGCGATGGCGAAGCACCGGACCGCCGCCCGCGCCGCCCTCGATTTCGATTGCGACACCCGATTCAAAAACCCACCGGCGTGGCCCAGGCCACCCACCACTCTTTCACGTGAATAGACCAGGAGCACCACATGTCCATCGAAATGATTGAAGCCGAAGAGTTCAACCAAGGCACGCAGATCAAGGTGATCGGCGTGGGCGGCGGCGGCGGCAATGCCGTGGAACACATGATCGCGCGCAGCGTGCAGGGCGTGGAATTCGTCTGCGCCAACACCGATGCGCAGGCCCTCACGCGCAGCTCCGCGCACCGCACCATCCAGCTCGGCCACAGCGGCCTGGGCGCCGGCAGCAAGCCCGAGAAGGCGCGTGAAGCCGCCGAGGGCGCACAGGAAGACATCCGCCAGGCCATCGCCGGCGCGCACATGCTGTTCATCACCGCCGGCATGGGCGGCGGCACGGGCACGGGCGCCGCGCCCGTCATCGCCCGCGTGGCCAAGGAAATGGGCATCCTGACCGTCGGCGTGGTCACCAAGCCCTTCGACTGGGAAGGCGGCCGCCGCATGAAGAACGCCGACGACGGCTTGGCCGAACTCGAAGCCAACGTCGACTCGCTGATCGTCGTGCTGAACGAGAAGCTGCTCGAGGTGCTGGGCGACGACATCAGCCAGGACGAAGCCTTCGCCCACGCCAACGACGTGCTGAAGAACGCCGTGGGCGGGATCGCCGAGATCATCAATGAGTACGGCCACGTCAACGTCGACTTCGAAGACGTGCGCACCGTGATGGGCGAGCCCGGCAAGGCCATGATGGGCACGGCCACCGCCAGCGGCCCCGACCGCGCCCGCATCGCCGCCGAGCAGGCCGTGGCCTGCCCGCTGCTGGAAGGCATCGACCTGTCGGGCGCCAAGGGTGTGCTGGTGCTGGTCACCGCCGCCAAGGGCAGCCTGAAGCTGTCGGAGTCGCGCCTGGCGATGAGCACCATCAACGCCTACGCCTCGCCCGATGCGCACGTCATCTACGGCGCGGCGTACGACGACAGCCTGGGCGACGACATCCGCGTGACCGTGGTCGCCACGGGCCTGTCGCGCGCCAACGCGCGCCGCCAGCCCATCTCGGTGGTGCAGGGCGGCCTGCGCACCGGCACCGACAACATCGCCTACCAGATGCCCATGGCCGGCTCGGCGGTCGGCGTGGCCGGCGGCCTGATGGGCGGCGCGGCCCAGGCCGACTACGGCAACATGTCGGTGCCCAGCGTGTGGCGCACCAACCGTACCCAGGCCGCGGCCCGCGTGGACGCGCTGTCGTCCGGCGGCATGGACGACCTGGAGATTCCGGCCTTCCTGCGCAAGCAGGCGGACTGATCCCGTCAGTCGCCGCCGCAGCCGCCGCGCCCTCCCGGGACCGGTGGCTTTTTTTTCGGATGGCTGCGGTGGGCATCCGGGAGGGACGTAACCTATCGTCTCCATAGGGGAGGCGATGCACCAGACAGGTGCCGCGCCCCTTAAACTCGGCGGATGCTCCAGCAACGCACGATCAAGACCCTGACCCGCGCCGTCGGCGTTGGCCTGCACAGCGGGCAGCGCGTCGAATTGACGCTGCGGCCGGCGCAGCCCGACACGGGCATCGTGTTCCGCCGGGTGGACCTGCCCGAGCCGGTGGACATTCCCATCACCGCCGAAGCCGTGGTGGACACGCGCATGGCCTCGACCATCGGCGTGGGCGGTGCCAAGGTGCACACCGTGGAACACCTCATGTCCGCATGCGCCGGCCTGGGGCTGGACAACCTCTATATCGACATCACCGCCGAGGAAGTGCCCATCCTCGACGGCTCCTCGGCCTCGTTCGTGTTCCTGCTGCAGAGCGCAGGGGTCGAGCTGCAGAACGCGCCCAAGCGGTTCATCCGGGTGAAGCGTCCGGTCGAGATCCGGCAGGGCGAGGGCCCCAGCCTGAAGTGGGCGCGGCTCGATCCGTACCACGGCTTCAAGCTGCGCTTCGAGATCGACTTCGCCCACCCCGCCGTCGACTCGACCGGCCAGAGCGTGGAGTTCGACCTGGGCGCCGGCAGCTACACGCGCGACATCGCCCGCGCCCGCACCTTCGGCTTCACCAAGGACGTGGAGATGATGCGGGCCAGCGGCCTGGCGCTGGGCGGCGGGCTGGACAACGCCATCGTCATGGACGACTACAAGGTGCTGAACGCCGACGGCCTGCGCTACGACGATGAGTTCGTGAAGCACAAGATCCTCGACGCCATCGGCGACCTCTACATCGTGGGCCGGCCGCTGCTGGCGGCCTACAGCGCCTTCCGCTCGGGCCATGCCCTGAACAACCTGCTGCTGCGCGAGCTGCTGGCGCAGGAAGACGCCTGGGAGATCGCCACCTTCGAGAACGAGCGCCACGCGCCTGCCGGCTTCCTGCAGCCGGCACGCGCCTGGTAGCCTCATCACGGAGGGGCCGCGCCCATGCTGCTCTTTCGCTGGGCCCTCACGCTGCTGCTGCTCATGGCGGCGGTGTCGTTCCTGTTCTACGTGGGGACCGGCCAGGTGCGCTACCGGCGCTTCGGCCTCGTCATCGTGAAGTGGACGGTGATCGCGGCGCTGTTCTTCTTCGCGGTGCTTTTCATCCAGCGCATCCTCTGAGTCCCCGCCCCCCGAAGGTCTATGCCGGGGAAATCCGGGGTCGCGCTGCGCGGCGCATGTCCCTATACTCGGCCCTGCTCCGGGGTGCACGTGTGCGTGCTGAGACGGCGGAATCGACCGCCGGAACCGCGAACTTGATCTGGTTAGTACCAGCGTAAGAAGAGCTGCAGTCGACAGGCCCGCATGATCGCGTGCGCAGGTCGCCACGACCCCCACGGGGGCGGTGGTGCCTTGCCGCATGCGCGCACCACGGAGCGGTCGGCCCATGGCGGAGCACATCCCTCCCTTCCACCCATGAGGACCGTGCCGCCATGAATGCTCCCGACAAGTTCGCCCAGCTGCTCGCGCTCACCCGCGAACCCTTTCCCGCTTCGACCAAAGGCTATCTGACGGGCAGCCGCCCGGACGTGCGCGTGCCCGTGCGCGACATCACCCTCACCAACGGCGAGCAGGTCAGCGTCTACGACACCTCCGGCCCCTACACCGACCCCACGGCGGACATCGACGTGCGCCGGGGCCTCGCCAGCGTGCGCGGCGCCTGGATCGAGGCGCGCGGCGACACCGAGCGCTACCAGGGCCGCGAGCAGCAGGCGCTGGACGACGGCAGCCGCAGCGAGGACGCCGCCCGCCTGGCCGCGCTGCGCGCAGGCGCCGCCGCGCTGCAGCGCCAGCCCCTGCGCGCCCGCAGCGGGGCCAACGTGACGCAGATGCACTACGCCAGGAAGGGCATCGTCACGCCCGAGATGGAATACGTGGCCCTGCGCGAGAACGGCCGCCGCGAGTGGATGGCGCAGTACCAGCGCGACACGGCGCGCGAGCAGCGCCTGGCCGGCAACCCCATGGGCGCGAGCATCCCGAGGATCATCACGCCCGAGTTCGTGCGCGACGAGGTGGCCCGGGGCCGCGCCATCATCCCGGCCAACATCAACCACCCCGAGGTCGAGCCCATGGCCATCGGGCGCAACTTCAAGGTCAAGATCAACGCCAACATCGGCAACTCG